>JABLTT010044026.1_pt1 | contig 116727 bp, 123 predicted proteins | sample 7160061 | NCBI WGS metagenome assembly JABLTT01 (sample SAMN14651232, study PRJNA627086) | human gut metagenome | isolation source: feces | host: Homo sapiens | reverse complement strand
TATTCATCAACAGAGATATGGAACATGGTCACTAAATCATGAAATAACTGGAAGCTGGGGTGTTTCCCTATATTCTCAATATCTGCGATATGACGTTCTCCGTAAAAGACCTTATCGCCTAAATCATTACGGGAAAGCCCAGCTTTTTCTCTCGCTTCTCTGATTGCCAGTCCCAGCGGACGGAAATCAAAGCTGTGCGTGTCTTTCTTTTTCCTCATTTTCAATCACCTGTCATGAGTTTATACTTCATGACACATGATTAGAATGTGTTAAAAACACATATACCATGTGTTAATAATTCATATCAATATTACCTTGACGGTAAATAAAAAAAAGCCGTTCTAAGGTAATATCTTTTTCTATGTCTTTCAATCTGATTAGGACGGTTTTGGATAACCAGAGCTGTCCTTTTCTTTTTGCACTTACGGTACAGCTCTGGATAAGGGGGTTGTGCCATGATTGCGTATCAGCGAATACGCCAGTATTCACAACTGAATAACCGCCTTACAATGGTTATTCAGTCAGCACACCCTAAACATGAGTTAAAAATTCATATCACTTACGTTAGCAAAACAGTCTATTGGTACATTCGTATTCTAATAGACTGTTTTTGTTATATCCGAGATTTGCAAATTCTTTTTTGTAAATCTTGGTAGCTGGACACCTCCTTGGGTAGTTGGGGTGCGGAAAGGGGGAAATGGACTTCCGTTCATTTCTACTTCGCACAGAAAGGAGGTGAAACAGTGGAAACATCTTCTTTCAGACAAGCCGTTGAAGCACAGTTCGATTGCCTTTCAAAGAAAGTCATCAAGCGAGCTGTGATGAAAGGCTACCGTGATATGAAGCGACGTGAAAAGCGTGAGTGTTCATTTTCTGATTTGCCAGATTATCAGCAGGAACGCTTTGGCGAGTGTGATAAGTACGAAAGCGACTACACCGTGTTTAACGTGCTGGGAATTGAAGTATGGATTGAAAATGACAAGTTGAGTGAAGCCCTTAAAGCTCTGACCGAGAAGAAGCGAAATATTATTCTGTTATCCTACTTCATGGATATGGCAGACGGAGAAATCAGCCATTTTATCAATATCCCTCGTTCAAACGTCCAGTATCACAGAACAAAGACGCTTGAAACATTGAGGAAATACATGGAGGAACACGAATGAAGAAACATGAACGCTTACCTTTTGAGGTTATCGTATCAGCGACAGAGGGCGACCCAGAAGCCATTGCCACAGTGATGAACTTCTACGACGGGTATATCTCAAAACTCTGTTTGCGAAAGCTCTATGATGAACACGGAAATGTGTGTATGGTAGTGGACGCAGATTTGAAAAACAGAGTACAGACAGCTTTTCTGGATATGATACTCAATTTTGAAATCGCAGTAATCTAATACATACAGGCGGGCGTGGTGTTCTCCCCTTTCCAGCCACACCGCTTGTCATTCTATAAAAGTCAATAGTCCTGCTGTTGGCTTTTACAGGCTGACACGCCGTTGCCGTTCTTTGACAACTGAATAAAGCAGACAGATACGTTTGTGATACAGCGAGCCACGGGGACTGTACGCCATGACCTTTCCAAAAGGAAGCGAGCGACCCACGCAGTGATCCGAGCGCGACCTTTGGAAAAGTCGCCCCGCCATGACCTGTATTCACAGGATAATGATACGTCCCAGAGGTGGTTTTGCTCATAGGAATGAGATTGGTTGAGATACCAGCGGAGCTTTTCCAGAGCCGTCTGTCTGCTTCCCAAAATACAGGAAAGGGGGTGTTGCAAAATAAGTGATACTGATATGCTTATTTTGCTGATATATGAACAAGACAAAAGAGCGAAAAACCAGCCAGCCGATTACTGTTGATATAGAGGGACTTTCTGCTATGCTCTCATGCGGTCATGCTACGGCAAGGAAAATCGGTGAGCAGGCAGAAGCAAAAATTGTCATAGGTCGCAGGGTTCTTTACTCCGTGGAAAGGGTCAAAAAATATCTGCTTTACCTTGCAGAATAGTACAGTCTTCTATTTATGTTCTTGCGGAAATATGGTATAATTATTTATAGGCAAACCACGCTGTGAGAACATGAAAAGAGGGCTACAAGAAAGGAATGGTTCTCATGGCAGTTAGCAGAAAAGACCCGAAAGGGAGAAAATTAAGAGAGGGCGAAAGCTGGCGTAATGACGGCAGATACAGTTATCGCTTCACAGATATAAGAACAGGAAAACGTCGCACAATCTATGCACAGGATTTACCAGAGCTTAGAGAGAAAGAAAAAAAGATTGCAAAGGATATGGACGACAACATTCTGACAGACAGTGCAATCAAGAAAATGACGTTAAACACCTTGTTCGAGCGATACATGGCGACCCGTGAACTGAAAGAGCCTACACGAGTGAATTACATTCGTGTATGGAATAATCGGGTGAAAGATGAAATCGGCAACATTAAAGTTGTCCAGATGTTACCCTCTCACATTAAAGCCTACTATTCAAAATTGTCCAAAGCTGGATATGCTCATTCTACTATCAAGTATATTAACAACATGATTTTTCCTGCGTTGGAAATGGCGGTTGATGATGATATTATCCGTAAAAATCCAGCAAAAGGTTCTATCAGCGATTATGGCAGACCAGCAGAGGAACGTGTGGCGTTGACAATCTCACAACAGGAAAAGCTCATTGATTTTGTGAAGCAGAGCAATGTCTACAATACCTATTATCCTATGCTTACGATTATGATAGGCACAGGGTTAAGGTGTGGAGAGCTGATCGGTCTTACATGGAAAGACGTGGACACGAGAGCAAGACGCTTGAATGTAGACCACCAGCTTATTTACAAGAACTATGGAGACGGCTGTCGTTTCCATATCTCTACTCCAAAGACGGACTCTGGTATTCGTGTGATACCTATGACGCAGGAAGTACAGAAAGCATTTGAAGAACAGAGAAAAATCAACTTCATGCTGGCAAAAGATAAGTCTTATGAGGTGGACGGATATTCTGGTTTTGTTTTTACTGCTAAATCCGGCAGACCGCTTATGCCTTATGGTGTAAACAGTGTATTGTATAACATTGTGGACGCTTATAATAAAGCGGAAGTCCAAAAGGCAAAGAAAGAACACAGGAAAGCAGAACTGCTTCCAAAGGTTTCCGCTCATGTTATGCGACACACAGCCTGCACGAGAATGGCAGAGTGCCGTATGGACATTAAGGTATTGCAGTACATTATGGGACACGCCCATTTTGATGTGACTATGGAAGTGTATAATCACTTGGGCGACAGGGCAAGGATTGAAAACGAGATAGCAAAGCTGGATAGTATGGCAGTGAACTTCTGACACCAGAAAAGAAAAAAATTGGTGTCAAATTGGTGTCAAACCTAAGAAAAATGACAATTTCAAGATTGGAAAATGCTTGCAAACCATTGATTTTACAGGGTTTGCAAAAAAATATCAAAAAAATTAGCACTCAGGTGTTGACAGTGCTAACAATAGTGCTATAATATAATTGTCAAAAGGGAAAGGGAGAACAAAAGAGATAAAAGGGAAACAGTTTTAAAGATTGACACATTACGGTTCTCCGCAATGATAATTAAATGATTATGTAAAGGAGAGATGACTTATGAGAAAAAACAATCTGAGTTTGTGGAATGGAGATTTATTTGACGGCTTTATGGACAATATGTTTGATGATGATTTCTGGGGCAGCAGAAATCCGCTGTACGGAAAACACGCCAAGAACATGATGAAGACAGACATAAGGGAAACAGACGGAAGCTACGAACTTGATATCGACCTTCCGGGATTCAAAAAAGATGAGATCAAAGCTGAACTGAACAACGGTTATCTGACAGTATCGGCTGCGAAAGGACTCGACAAAGAAGAAAAGAACAAAAACGGTGAATATATCAGACGTGAACGTTACACCGGCTCCATGAGCAGAAGCTTCTATGTCGGAGACCATCTGAAAGAAGAAGATATTAAGGCAAAATATGAAGACGGTATCTTGAAAATATCTGTTCCTAAGAAGGATGTCAAAGAATTGGAGCAGAATAAATATATTGCAATAGAGGGATAATCCCCGTAAAACCAAAGATATGAACTGAAAGTTATGACCTGCATGAACAGCCTTGCCGTTTATGCAGGTTTTTTCATGTGTTCAAACCCATACTGTCATCTGTCAGAGCAATTCCCCTATTTCCCAAAAACGGCAAAACAGCGCCTCTCTATCCGAAAAACAGTCAAACCGGCGGTTTTCAGTATGACTTTTACCGGATATACCGCTGCCGCAGTAGGATTGTTTTTTGCGGCAACGGCTCTGGCGCTGCATGGGTTTTGCGTTGTAATTGAGTATGAAGTTGAGGTTTGAGAGTAAAAATCTCTGTCACCATCATAATAGAACGATCCGCCATCCTTTTCTATCTTTTACAGGTTAAAACAATGTAAAAATCACGTAATCTCATCAGTGCAAATTATAGGGAAGCCGAAACTTCTGCCTCCTGATCATGCACATCTATTTTTTTCATTTCTCTTCTGTATATGCAGTATGCAAAGGCAGCTGTTATAAATTCTGCTATAGGAAAAGCCAGCCACACTCCTAATGCACCTGCAGCTCTGCTCATAAGAAATGCTGCCGGTATTATTACCACCATATATCTTGAAAGGGATATGTACAGGGAAGCTGTCCCCTTTCCCAGGCCTTCAAGAGTTCCCGATGCAGTTATTGACACTGCCGAAACTATGAAACCAAAGCTTATCACATGAAGCGCTTCGACTCCGATTTTCACCGTTTCCTCATTGGAAGTAAAAAGTCCTATCAGCACATCAGGCATGACCCATGAAAAAACAGTCCCGACAGCCATTACTACAGCCGCAAGATACAGAGCTGTGACGTATATGCTCCTTACTCTTCCTATCTCTCCTGCTCCGTAATTATATCCTATCAGAGGTCTTATCCCCTGTATTATTCCGTTTGCTGTAAGATAGATAAATGTCTGAAGCTTGTAATATACACCCAATACAAGCACATATCCTTGCGAAAATCCCGCTAATATCCCATTCAGTGCAGATATAAGAAGCGATGGCAGCGCCATATTGAGCGTTGCCGGAATACCCACTGCATACAGTCTTTTTACCAGATATGCTTCCGGTCTTGAATCTCTAAGAGACAGCTTCACCGGCAGTTTTCCCATCCTATACGCCGCTATATATACTATCAGCGTCAGCGTCTGCCCTATGCCTGTAGCATATGCTGCACCTGCTATTCCAAGCTTCGGGAAAACCCCTACGCCGAATATCAGGAGAGGATCGAGAACTATATTGGCAATGAATCCGCACATCATGCCGATCATGGTTATCTTCATCTTTCCGGCTGCCTGGAAGATCTTTTCAAAAGCTATGCCTGTGGTGATTATTATAGAAAACATGAACGCTCTGTTGGAATATATCAGCGAAAGTTCAACCACAGCCTTGCTCGATGAAAACATACCGATGAAAAAAGGCATGCACGCTACAGTCACTATCGTAAGTATGATCCCATGCAGAACGCTAAGCCCAAGACCCATAGATGATGCTTTAGCAGAAAGCCTGTCATCCTCCGCTCCAAGATAAAAAGCGACAGCCGCATTTATTCCCACACCGAAGCCCACGCCTATCGCTGTTATCAGATTCTGTACCGGATAAACCAATGCAAGAGCGGTCATCGCATCTTCGCTCATCATCGCAACAAAATAGCTGTCAACGATATTGTACATGGAATTCACCGCCATAGATATAACCATAGGAAGGGACATGGATATCACCAGCGGAAGGATTTTTTTCTCTTTCATAAATGTCTGCTGCATAAATCTGTTTCTCCTCTATATGTATATGACACCATCAGTATATTGCCCGATCGGCATAAAAAAACCACACGATCTAAAATCGTGTGGCGAAAAAAAGATCTCTCTTGAAAAGTCCACACCCTTGCGGGTTTTATCGCCATATTATCACATAAAAATCTTTTTATGTCAACATGTGATTTAAAAAGCTTTTTATGTAAAATTTAACGCATTTTTATTGACTAATCCTCCGGAAGGCGTTATTATGATATCGCTTTAATGTATTAAATTGCAAAATCGCATTACTGCGGACTTGGAGGAATGAAACAATGGATATATCGGCTGCCGAACAAAATATCCTCTCATATATAGAAAAAAATGAAGCGGAAATGACTGACTTTCTGAGAAAACTTGTCATGTGCAACAGTGAAAATCCGCCGGGAAATGAAACAGATACAGCTCTGATCATAAAGAAAAAGCTGGAAGAGATCGGTATGAGAACACAGCTGCAGGAAGCAGCACCGGGCAGATACAACATAATAGGTATTCTCGAAGGAGATTCCCCTGAAACGCTTCTCTTCAATGGCCACATGGACACTGTAAAAATAGGAACGCCTGAAAACTGGACATGCGATCCACTCGGCGCAGAGATAAAGGACGGTATGCTCTACGGACGCGGCTCATGTGATATGAAGGGCGGTCTCGTTTCGATGATATACGCGCTGAAAGCTGTCGCAAGTATCAACATCGATCGAAAGAAAACCATCATGTTCACCGGAGTTATCGATGAAGAAGTGTTTTTCAAAGGCACCCAAAAACTCATCGATTCAGGAATCCTTTCCGAATGCAGCGCATGCTACATTGCCGAGCCGACATCATGCGGCATAGCGACAAGCCTCCAGGGAGCGGCGGAATTTACAGCTGTAACTTACGGTAAAAGCGCTCACTGCGGAATGGCAGAAATGGGTGTAAACGCCATAATACCAATGTCCGATTTCATAATTTCGCTGAAAAATGAAGGCGATATACTCAAAAAAAAATACACAGCCGCAGGAAGTCCGATCGCACCTACAATAAATGTAGGTCTTATAAAGGGCGGAACGGATATTCTGCTTGTGCCCGACAGATGTGAGATCTCATTCGACAGGCAAGTCTTCCCTGATGAAAACATGGATGAAGCCATCCAGAAAATCAGATCGCTTTTTGACGATGTATGCCGAAAGCATGGAGTAAAAGGCGAAATAAACTGCAATCAGTATTTCTTCCCGTGGAAATGCGACAGCGATCATCCGGTGATAAAAGCTGCCGAAGCCTCTCACCTGAAAGCTTCCGGCGATCCGTCACGAAAAATCGTGTTCAGAGGATATGCTGAAATAGAAATGCTCGCAAGATACGGTATTCCCGGTGCCCTCTACGGTCCCGGCAGTATACTGCAGGCACATCGTCCCGATGAATTCGTATCCCTTTCGGAAGTCACGCAGGCAGCAAAGACATATGCTCTTATAGCCTACGATTTCATAAAATAAAAACAAGGAGGTAATCAATGAAAAGAACAGCGCTATGGTATACAGGTCTGTCTGTTTTTGTAATTTCCGTTATACTTTTTGCATTCCCGAATATTTTAGGCTGGGACAGAAACGATATCTGGATCCTGGGTCTTCCTTTAGTCCAGATCGCCCTTCTCTGCCTGCCGATATGTACTCTCATCGGACTCTGGCTCATGTACATGGGAGACAAACAGGCCATAAAAAGACGCATTGCCGAAAAATCAAGCAAATCCTGCGGAGCTGAAGGAGGTGAAGAAAAGTGTTAGAGCCTACGAATATAAACATAATAAGTTCTTGTTCCGTACTTCTCATATATTTCATAATAATGTTCCTGGTCGCGTTTAAATTCCGCGGAGCCAAGATGCAGGAGCAGACTGTAGAGGAATTCGCAGTAGGCAGCAGGTCTTTCAACTGGATCCTCGTGCTTTTCTGCTTCGTCGGCACATTCACCACATCATCACAGCTTACAAGCTGGTTCACATGGTCCTCTACAGAAGGACTAATAACTCAGTATCTCCTCATATACAGCGCAGCTTCATACTATTTCATATTCGTAATGGCGGAAAAATGCAATATCTGGGGAAAGAGATATAAAATGGTCGTAATGCCTGATTTCGTAGATGTGCGTTACAACAACAAAGCTTTCACTAAATTTTTTGCCGTAATGGCAGTAGTTATTGAAGCCCCATGGGTAATAATGGAATTCTATGCCCTCGGCACCCTCGTAGAGGCGCTTACATACGGCGTTGTCCCCCACAGGCTGGCAACGATAATAATCGTACTCTTCGTAATGGCTTATGTACTGTACAGCGGTATGCGCTCCATCGCATGGACCGAACTGATACAGGGGATACTTTCCAGCATAGTGATCGCCGGAGGTTTCGTCGCCATGGCAATAAAGCTCTACGGCGGCTTCGGACCTATGATGGAAAAGATCTACGATATGTTCCCAGAAGCTCTTACCGTTACATACGACGGAGCCTATGATATAAACTACTGGGCTTCCATATGTCTTCTCTGCACCATAGGAAACTTATGTCAGCTCAGTTACTTCACAAGACTGTTCACTGCAAGGACACCGATGGATCTCAAGAAAGTTTCCATAGCAGGCGGAGCGATCATCTTCACTATGGGAGCCCTTGAGCTCATATTCGCCATGGGCGCAAGGCTCGTTCCCGGGATCGAAGAATTTTTCGACAGTGAGCTCACTCTTTTCGCTCTATGCGATAAAGCCTTCGGACCTGTATATCTCGGCTTCGTAGTCATGATAAGCGTTGCCGCAGGCATGAGCCTGATTTCATGCGTTCTCAGCGCTCACTCTCTGACCATATGGAAGATATTCCTTGAAGGCAGGAAAAACAGAACGGAAGCCGATAAACTGAAGCTCATAAGGAAAACCATACTGATATACACTCTCGTATGTCTGGTCATAGCGCTTATGAATTTACCTTCCTTGTACAGCATAGCGCTCTGCCTTTTCGAAGGCCTCGCTCAGTTCATACCTATGATGATATTCGGCGCCTACTGGAAACGCGCAAACGCAAAAGGAGCCATATCCGGATTCATAGCAGGACTGGTCATCACATATGCGATATATCTGTTTGCCGGCAACAGCATCCTCGGATATACAGGAGGTATCTTCGGTCTCATCGTCAACGTTGCCCTCGTGATAATATTCGGCCTCACATCAAAACCGGAGCCGCGGGTCATCGAAATGTTCGAGTACGCCGACAACTACGACGGATACGACTACAGCGACATCATCAAAACCGAAAAGAAACAGGCTTAAATTTTCAGTCTTAGGACTTCACCAACTGACAATTACTGTAAAATCGAAAACGACGCATTCCGTTATCCGGATCATGCGTCGTTGCTTTTATACTGCGATCAGGCTTATTTCTGTCGGATACACAGGAGAGCTTCTGTACCGTAGATAGAAACTGTAATCATCGGAAATATCGCTTATCATCTTAGGCACTTTCCACAGATCTTCGTTTCCATGATATACGGAAATCAAAAGCTTCGGATGATCTTTGGCGATATGTCTCGCCGCTCCTGCGATAGCTTTCTGCTCAGAGCCTTCTATATCAGCTTTTATCAATGTTACCGGCTCCGATATATCTATATCGAGGGTGGTGACCTCCACCTCTTCACCTCCGCCTTCTCCTAAGGTGTTGGCTGAAACGCTGGCTTCGTTTCCTACGATCGTCATCCTGCCCGGTTTGTCCGCCACTCCCTTTCTTATCAGCTCCACATCTCTGACATCCTTAAGATTGCTTTCAAGTACGGTAAATATCTCAGGAGTTATTTCATAACAGTATATCTTCTTATAACATTCTTCACCGTAGTTTCGGATATATGACAGGACCGTATCTCCTGTATACGCTCCAAGATCTGCTATTACTTCCTTTTCATCGCATTTGACCACATCAAGGTCGAAATATTCATCGAAAAGATATTCCTTAGTTCTCGTCGTAGTATCGAAATCGTAGCTGTACCAGTTGTTCAGTATTCCATAGAGGGTCTTCTTGGATCTGTAATCAGAAAGCTGCTCGTAAAATCTTACAAAATCCTCGATATGCTCATTCAGCTCCTTCGCCTTAAGCTCTATCTCTTCATATATCCCTTTATCGATATCGAGCCTGCCCCAAAATCCGAATCTGCCGAAAAACTCCATACAGCTTCGCTGTGTTTTAACAGGTACTTTATCAAAAGCCCGCCTCATCCTGTAATATATTTCTTTCTCGCTGATACTGCTGATTTCATCCGCAAATGCGAAAAAATTCCTGTCTATTATGTTCATAGCTCATCCTCCTTCAATATTATATGAAGAAACGATGAGAAAATGACAAGCATCTATCTGTATTTACTTTAATCTGCCGACTACAGCCCTCATATCTCGGCGCACTCTTTACGCAGCCACTCCTTTACATGACCTTCAAGCAAAGGCTCAAGAGTCTCATAAACTTTTCTGTGATAACTGTTGATATAATCTTTTTCTTCTTCCGTCAGCATATCCGTATCTATGGCTTCACGTTCATAAGGACAGAAGGTTATGGTTTCAAAAGCATATTTCCCATTTTTCTCTACACATAGGATTTCATTCTCTATCCTTATCCCGTATTTTCCTTCAAAATACACTCCCGGCTCATCGCTGGTTATCATTCCGGGCACTATGTGAAGACCCGTGCCTCTCGGCCCTATATTCTGAGGCCCTTCGTGAACACTCAGCATATGTCCGATCCCGTGTCCGGTGCCGTGAGCGAAGTCAAGTCCGAGCTCTCTAAGAGGTTTTCTCGCCGCTTCATCGAGTTCGGCGCACGTGGTGTCTGAATCAAATTCAGCACAGGCAAGAGCAATGTGAGATTTGAGCACTGCCGTATAATACTTTTTTCTGGTGCTGTCCGTTTTCCCCAGCGCAACCGTCCTCGTTATATCCGTCGTTCCGTCTTTGTACTGACCTCCTGAATCTATTAGTACGAATCCCTCATCTTTCAGCGGGATACTGCTGTCTTTTGTTGCTGCATAATGCACCACCGCCCCGTGCTCCTCATATCCTGCTATAGTCTCAAAGCTCAGATCGTAAGCGCCCTGATCTTTTCTGCACTTTTCAAGATGATCCGCAAGGGATATCTCGTCCATATATATCCTGCCTGCGTTGTTTTTAAGCCAGAACAGCATGTTTACCATGGCGGCGCCGTCGCGTACATGAGCATTTTTTGTCGCCGCGATCTCCGCTTCATTTTTAACAGCCTTAAGCCGCTCCACTATGCTTTTTTCAAACACACGCTCAACCGATCTATGAAAAACCCTGCTGCCGTAAAAGGACACTGAATCTTCATCGAGAAGTATGCTGCAATCTCTGAGATCTCTCAGATCCCGGAAGATATCATCATATTTTTTTATGGTTACGGTTTCCGGCAAGGATCTTTCATCAGCTTTATCTTTGGCATTGCTTTCGGCAAAGGTTTCGTCCATCAGGTAAAGAATATCTTCTGTTCCGGATATGAGGGCGTATCCGTAAAACACCGGCGTATGCGCCACATCCCTTCCTCTCAGATTGTACAGCCAGGCTACATCCTCCAGCCTGCTGACAAGGAGGAAATCAGTATCTCCCATGCACTCACGCACGTGAGCGACCTTGTTTTCATGATCCTCACCCGTAACCTCCAGATCCAGAGAATACACTTTTGACGGTACTATCTCAGGTCTGTCTTTCCAGATCTCACCAACCAGATCCAGCTCGTGTTCGACTCTGTGATTTTTTTCAAGCTCAGAGCCGAGAGCAAGCGGCATTACCCTGCCGTCAAATCCTACGACAAGATCCCCAGGCAGTCCATTTACATATTCTGCCGCTTTGGGTACATCTTTTTCACCCATCTTCATGAGATCTATACCGCTTCCATCAAGCTCCTGCGCCGCCTGTATGAAATACCTGCCGTCGGTCCACAAGCCTGCAAAATCCTGCGTCACGATCAGTGTTCCCGCCGATCCTGTGAACCCGGAGACGAATTCCCGGCACTTGAAGTGGTCGTTCATGTATTCCGATCCGTGATAATCATTGGTCGGTATCACATATATATCTATACCCTTTTCTTTCATTTTTTCTCTCAGCGCTTTAAGCTGTTCTCGCATTTTTTATCTTCCTTTCGAAATGTTTTTTCAGTATTGTATTGCTTAAAAACAGCGCGGCTTTGGCGCTGCTTTGGAGCTGCTTCGGCACGGCTTTAAAGCACAGCTGCTAAATTGATCGGCCCGCGGGCCATTTTTATCATAAATATTTAAGGTGCGTGATTCTGCATTACCATGCCTGGGTATTTTTCAGTCAAATTATGAAAATCCGCTGTTTTTCATCTCATTTTTATGAATTTTTTGCGTTATGTAAACCGAATATGCCTATCTACAACAGATTTTTTTGTAATTCACCTGTTTTCACTCATTTATGCGGTCATCCAGTGAAAAGATACCCCTTCTTTATTTTAAAAATTTATCAAAACAAAGAATAAAACCACCTTTTTTCATAATTCCTGGTTTACATAATGATGTCCGCGTACAAATAACCGATAAAAGCCCACAAAATATTTAAAAATCACGGACGCATAAATGCCGAAGCCATGACAAATAAACACCTGAAGCATTACCTCACATCAAATCGTTTCTCCATACCAAAACCGGCATCTATCAGTTCATCACAGAGCCGTTCCCTTTTTTGGCACGAACAATCTGCTCATGTCCGCTTTTTCCAGTTCAAGAAGGTATATCTTCTTATCTATACCTCCGGCATACCCTGTAAGGCTCCCGTTCGTACCGACTACTCTATGACACGGAATTATTATGGAGATGGAATTGTGTCCGACTGCGCCGCCTACGGCTTGCGCCGACATCTTATCAATGCCTCGCTGCTTTGCAATCTTTTCAGCGATCTGTCCATACGTCATAGTTTTTCCATAAGGGATCGTCAGCATTATCTCCCATACGGCTTTTCTGAAAGGCGTAGTTTCCATAGAAACAGTCGGAGTGAAATCCGGCTCCCTGCCACTGAAATATATGTCGAGCCAGCGCACCGTCTGCTCAAATATCGGCAATGAGCCGATCTCACATTCCTTCAAGATCTTATCCCCGAAATACTTCTGTCCGTCAAACCACAGTCCTGTAAGCTCTTTCCCGTTTGAGGAAAACGTGATTCCGCCCATCGGCGAGTCATAGTGATAAGTATATATCATAATTCCACCTCTTTTTTCAGATCTTCAACAAACTGTTCCTGCTGTTTTTTCAAATAAATTCCCGCAAAAGGTCTTATAAAAACTTTTTTTACCGTCACCTGCTCTGTAAATTCTATCTCCGTTTCTTCTCCACAGGCAATGAATACGCCTGTCCAGTGTCCGGTCATATTGCTGTTTTCCAAGTCGAATTCCCATCGTTTTAAGTGCTCTTCACAGGTAACGGTAAACACGGTAGGATATCCTTTTTTCGTATATTCTATAAACTTTTTCTCATCTACTACCTTTATCTTGCTTAAATCACTGCGCCAGCTGCTGTATTTTTCAACTGCCAGAACAGTTTCCCAGACTTTATAGATATCGCTTTTGATAACAGCATTTATTCTTGATACCGCCATTTGCCGTTTTCCTTTCAATTTCAAACACATACGAGAAGTTTTTATCACTGTATAAATCAAGTATGCTACAATATAAATTATAATGCAAAACAATTATTTTTTGCTATAAAAATCGATGAAAAGGAGCGGCAGTTTATGTATTACGTAACGGCTTTTACAACTTTGCTCAGCGCAGCTCTGGGACTTTGTTTTTCGATCGGGGCTTTCCTGTCAAATAAGTCAAACAAAGGAAAAAGTCTGAACAATTCCATGTATATGTTTGCCCGCAGCCTTGCTCTATTTTGCATCGCTGTTGTCCCTGTCTGCATGAAGGATCCGGCTGTTTTGATCATCATCACATCAGCCATGCTCATAGTACAATTGATCGACTGTATCATCGGCATCATAATAAAAAACATTATGCGCACCATCGGGCCTCTCATAATGTCAGTCTGCCATGCCGTATGCCTGCTCCTTTTCTATCCGCAAATATATTGAGCCGTTTCAATATGAAGTTATCCCTTTTAAACATTTGTGAGGTATTTAAAATTATTGACTATGAAAATCAAAATCGATTATTTTTCAAAAGATATTGCAGAAGCGATCGGCGCAGGTATCTATAGGATAAGCGTAATCAAAGAAAACGGCAATGCAGCGCCGCTTTATATAGGCGAATCTGTCTTCGTACTGGTTCGATGCGCAGACCATCTGTTTGAGCTGAAAAAGGATCCTGCCTACTTTGGTTTCACAAAGGAAAGCATCGATAACGAAAAAATAACTTTAAAATTTGAAATGCTTCATCAAATAGACGACAGAGCAAAACGAAAACACAGGGAAAAAGAAATAATAAAGGAAACTCTCAAAACCCAGGATCTAATATGCCAAAACGGCATAAGCGACAGAATGAAGGATATCGATGATAAAATAGAATCCCTGGCGTTGTTTTTGGCTGGGGAATAAAGTTTCTACGTGCTTTGAAATCAGTCATGCTGTTTATTTACCACCTATCACCATCTTTTACTCCACTTGACTTGCCTGCGCATTTATTATATACTGATTATAAACATTTAAAGTGAGGTGAAAAGATGATTAACTTTTCTTGCAAATAAATCGAACTATACAATGATACTGTGCTTTTACACTATCATTGCACCCTTTGCAAGAAAGTTAAAATTCTGTTCAAAAGATATATTGTAGTCGTATTACCCTCGATATGTTATTGTGCTATGAGGAGCTGCAAGGTAAACTTTCTTGCAGCTCTTATTTTATTGCTCTTCAGTCCCTAAACAAAGGAGGAATACACTATGTCAATGATCCGAGTCGAAAACCTTACTTTTGCCTATCCATCCAGCTGCGACAATATTTTTGAAAATGTAAATTTTCAGATCGATACAAATTGGAAACTTGGGTTTATCGGGAGAAACGGGAGAGGAAAAACAACTTTTCTAAATCTCCTGCTTGGAAAGTATGAATATCATGGAAAAATACGTTCCTCTGTGCAGTTTGATTACTTTCCATATCCGATCAACGATAAAAGCAAATCAACTGCAGATATTCTATCAGAAGTCTGCCCTATGGCAGAAGAATGGGAGCTGCTGAGAGAGTTATCCTATCTGGAAGTTCGTGAGGATATACTTATAAAGCCGTTTTTTACGCTTTCCAATGGCGAACAGACTAAGGTGCTTCTTGCTGCTCTTTTCTTAAATGACGGACACTTTTTGCTGATCGATGAACCGACAAATCATTTGGATATGAGAGCCAGAGAAACCGTTTCAGCATACTTGAAACGAAAAAAAGGATTTATTTTAGTTTCTCATGACCGCTGTTTTTTAGATGGCTGTGTTGATCATATCCTATCCATCAACCGTTCAAGCATAGATGTGCAAAGCGGGAATTTTTCTGCTTGGTTTACAAACTTTCAGCGCCAACAAGAATTTGAGCTCAATCAAAACATAAAACTGAAAAAAAGCATTGATAATATGAAAAAGTCTGCTCAGCGAGCCTCCGCTTGGTCAGACCGTATCGAAACATCAAAATATGGAAATGGTTCGGTTGATCGTGGATATATAGGTCATAAATCTGCGAAAATGATGAAACGCGCTAAATCTATCGAAGTTCGGCAGCAACGTGCTATCGAGGAAAAATCTCATCTCCTCAAAAATTTAGAAATCGTAGAAAGTCTGAAAATCGCTCCACTGCATTACTTTTCGGATACTCTGGTGACTTTCTCCGACATTGCACCAATTTTTGACGGCAAAAATGTCTGTCAGCCTATATCATTTGAAATAAAACGAGGAGAACGCATTGTACTCGATGGAAAAAACGGCTCCGGAAAAACAAGCCTTCTAAAACTACTGACAGGACAGCAAATAGAACATAACGGTAGGATCACAGTCGGTTCAGGTGTCGTAATATCTTATGTACCACAGGATACTTCAATGCTGAAAGGCTCACTATCAGAGTTTGCGAGATCCAGTAATATTGATGAAAGTTTGTTTAAAACGATCTTGCGCAAAATGGACTTTTCACGAATACAGTTTGAAAAGAAAATGGAAAACTTTTCTGCGGGACAAAAGAAAAAAGTATTGATAGCAAAAAGTCTCTGCGAGCAGGCACACCTGTATATATGGGATGAACCTCTCAACTATATTGATATTTATTCTCGAATGCAAATTGAAAATCTTATAAAAGAGTTCTCTCCTACGATGATTTTTGTAGAACATGATTTTACATTCAGAAACAATATAGCAACCAAAAGTATACTATTAACTGCCAAATAACAAGGTCCGCCGGGCAAATTACAAAATTATCCGCCCAAATTCAAGGCGTAAAACAAAGAAACTGATCGAAAGGAAACTTATATTGAATTAATTAAACTTGAAAACAAAGGCACTGTCTGTGCATTAGTAAATTGTAAAGATACAGTTATTACAGATGTCCAATCGGCGCTTGATTTACTTATGAATGCAAAATACGATATTGGAGCGAAAAATATAATCATTTCCAAACAACTCATTGCGGATGATTTCTTTATACTAAGCACGGGACTGGCTGGAGAAATATTACAAAAGTTCGTCAATTACGGTGGCCGCATTGCTATTTACGGCGACTATTCACACTACACAAGCAAGCCATTAAAAGACTTTCTCTACGAGAGCAATCGAGGCCGCGACATATTTTTTGTGTCATCTTTGGAGGAAGCAATTGAAAAACTCACCACGTAATTATACGTAAAGATTACAGAAAAAGCTGTAAAGCCCTTAGACATTACATGGCGATTATAAAATTGCTATCAATATTAATATCAGGAACGGTAATGTAAATATGTACCGTTTCTTTACTTGCCCAACTTATCATATAACTTTCGATAAAAAATAAATGGTTCCTTCCAGTTTTCATAGTACTTCAAAATAACGCTTATAGACGGTAACCCAAGTCTGCTTAGTTCCTTTGCTGATGGCATTTCTTTTCCAGCTTTTACCCATTTTGCAACTGCATCATCTACTTCTTGTTTTGTGTATTTTGCTTTTTTACTATGTTTTACGTTTATATTATACTTTTGGCAAAAATCACAGAAAGATCCAAATCGTTTATTTATCGTAGAAGGCGAATATGGAAATAATTCAAAAAAATCTTTCCTTGAATTAACCACTCGTTCTTTTTCTCCTAAAAGCTGATTTACAGCGTTTTCAATCTCTATTTCTGATATTAAACTGTTTTTTTTCGAAATCGCAGATCCAACTGCTTGTTGATATGCAGTAAGCGATTCAAAGTAATTATATACAACTCTCGATGTCGGCAAATTATTTTCTGCACGTAAGCAGCTTTCCGTTATCTTTCCATGCTTTTCTACATAATCCTTTCCAGCTTGTATTGCACTCTTCTTGTCCCAACTTGGCCTAACTGTTAAATTAAGCATATTCTTTTTTATATCCGTAAAATTTTTATACTCTGGGTAATGAGATAATATACATGGAAGTGAAGGGAGTTTGTTTTTCTTAGTTAAATCTTTTTGTAATATATCCCCTTTCTGCCCGACATATCTCTCCAGCGATGCTTTAATAGTCTCTCTATTCCAATTTGCTGATAAATCCTCAACACCAAAAGCCTTTTTTAATGTATGTAAATCCCCATAATACTTATTCACATAGTGAATTGAGGGTAAATGATTGTACTCCCTGCCAAAGTCTACCTTATGAATATCTCCTTTCCGAGTGATAAAACTTAATATTGCTTGATCAAATTTTTCCTTAGACATATAACCTTTCAATTGATCCATATCTTCTGGTAAAATTTCAAAATTCAAATCTTGCATAGGAGTTGTTTCAACTTCACCTTCAAGGAACCGTTTTGCCTTATCTTCCAGTAAAAAGTCATTCAACATTTTATCAGTCTTTTTTAAATTACAGCTAATACAGAGTATTTGACAGTTTTCTGCCGTAGATTTTCCTCCTTTTGCAAAAGGGATAATATGATCAAAATGACACTCATTTATTGATAAAAGCTTTGTTCCACAAATAGCACAACATATATCACCATTGTTCTTTCTCATATTTTCTGTTATTGTACTTAATTTGACAGAATCTGAAAAATCCCTCTTTACCACTACATGCCTCCATAGTATATACTCAAATAAACAACAAAAACGAAACAATGAAAAAAATTAAGTGTTGCGTACAAAATAAAAATAGAATATTATTACCACAGTATCAACAATTATAAAAACAATATAAGATAAAATAACTATGTGATATTATCATAATATAATTAATTGGCTATCAGTATAATAATGTCGGATTCTATTTAAAATAAACTTTTCTAAAGCTGTTACGGCTATAAATCACAATACGATATACTATTATTAGTAATTCATAAGGGAGAATAATTTATTTTTAAGATCCATCATTTTCAAATAGCGCTCTCACAGTTTCAATATCATAACACTGTTATTACTAATCAGTTTAACCATAATTAACTCTGATTTGCACTTATTAACCTCTCACTTTAAAGGCTTATTGTCTTCCAACATAAATATTTCAATTCCATCATATACACTATTTCCATACTGCAAAAGAGTAATTGGTTTTTACTATGGATGTATAAAATTTTCCGAATCTATCAAAACCAAATTATTAAATTTTTCTTTCCTTTTTGGAAAATCCGTATATATACTCTGCACTTCGAATTCTTCTCCATCCTAAACACATAATATCACATTAACTCAAAATAGTCCGTCCGACCACGCATGAATAATTCCCCAATTTTTTATTAAAAGGTGCAATCAAAGCCCTTTTTACAAGTGAATTCACACCACCATTATATATTTCAGGGCAACACGGTAACCAAAACGTGACACTTGCTCCTGAAATATTAATTTTAAAACATCTCTCTAATACCTCTTTCTTACAATAAATAGGCTTATCTAACTTCTAGACACCAATGTGTCTTCCATTTTCATCCACCTCAAATTTGCGTGAACAACAATTTTCTATAATAAATTATAAAAAAATCGAAATTTCTAAATATAGCAGGCAATCCCATGAACTGCCTGCTATATAAAATAAATATTACAATCTTGTACTATTCGAACTCTATCGTCCCCGGGGGTTTGCCGGTGCAGTCGTACACTACTCTGTTGACGTGTTTTACTTCGTTAACTATTCTCGTCGTTACTGTCTGGAGCACTTCCCATGGGAGCTGGGCTGCTTCAGCTGTCATGAAATCGCTGGTGAGCACGGCTCGCAGAGCGACTGCATAGTCATAGGTCCTGAAATCTCCCATAACGCCTACACTTCGCATATTTGTAAGGGCTGCGAAGTACTGGCCGAGAGTTCCCTCTTCACCGTACTTCGGAATCAAGCCGGATTCCATAGCCTTTGCTATTTCCTCTCTGTAGATAGCGTCAGCGTCCTGAACTATCTTAACCTTTTCTTCCGTGACTTCTCCTATGATCCTGATGCCAAGTCCCGGACCTGGGAACGGCTGGCGGAATACCAGATGATCAGGTATTCCCAGTTCAAGGCCGGCCTTTCTCACCTCGTCCTTAAACAACATCCTGAGAGGCTCGACGATTTCCTTGAAATCGACATGATCCGGCAGTCCTCCTACATTGTGATGCGATTTTATCACCGCCGACTTGCCAAGTCCCGACTCGATGACATCCGGATATATAGTACCCTGTACGAGGAAATCTACGGAGCCGATCTTCTTGGCCTCCTCTTCAAAAACTCTGATGAATTCCTCGCCTATTATCTTTCTCTTTTCTTCAGGCTCTGTAACTCCTTCAAGCTTATCGTAAAAACGCTGCTGAGCATTCACTCTGATGAAATTAAGGTCATACGGTCCGTCAGGTCCGAATACAGCTTCCACCTCATCGCCTTCGTTTTTTCTAAGAAGACCGTGATCCACGAAAACACAGGTGAGCTGCTTGCCTACAGCTTTCGAAAGGAGCACTGCGGCAACAGAAGAATCCACGCCTCCCGAAAGAGCGCAGAGCACCTTTCCGTCTCCCACCTTTTCCTTCATCGCCTTTATGGTATCCTCTACGAATGATCCCATCTGCCAGTCTCCCCGGCAGCCGCAGACATCCATTACGAAGGAGCTCAGCATCTTCATGCCTTCAACCGTATGCATAACTTCAGGATGCATCTGAAGCGCATAAAGCTTTTCAGCTCTGTTCTCCATGGCTGCGACAGGACATACCGGAGTATGGGCAGTTATATCAAATCCGGCAGGCGGCTCGCTGATGTAATCCGTATGGCTCATCCAGCATACGGTCCTGTCTGCAACATCTCTGAAAAGACCGCCCTTGTCATCTATATCCACTTCAGTTCTTCCGTATTCGCTTACAGGAGCAGTTTCAACCTTTCCTCCCAGCTGATGCGCCATAAGCTGTGCTCCGTAACATATGCCGAGGATCGGTATGCCCATGCTGTATATATCAGTCGAATACTGAGGAGAATCGTCTCCGTATACGCTGTTTGGACCTCCCGTAAATATTATTCCCTTAGGCTCTTTAGCTTTTATTTCCTCCATTGAAAGAGTGTACGGATGCACTTCGCAATACACACCGCATTCTCTCACTCTCCTGGCGATCAGCTGATTGTACTGTCCGCCGAAATCCAAAACGATGATTTTTTCATGATCCATATCGTTTAAAATCCTCTCAATTATTTTATCTGTTGTTGTTGCCAGACTCTCTTAAGATTACGTCGTGTGCTCCGCCTTCGACTATGCTCGTAGCTGATACCAGGGTGATCTTCGCATTCTTCTGGAGCTCAGGTATAGTCACTACTCCGCAGTTGCACATGGTGGATTTCACTTTCTGCAAGGACTGTCTCACGTTATCGCTGAGAGGTCCTGCATACGGCACGTAGGAGTCCACTCCTTCCTCAAACGAAAGCTTGCTGTCTCCGCCCATGTCGTATCTCTGCCAGTTTCTCGCTCTGTTGGAACCTTCTCCCCAGTATTCTTTCACATAGCTTCCGTTTATTGTCAGCTTAGCTGTAGGAGATTCGTCGAATCTTGAGAAATATCTTCCCAGCATCAGGAAGTCTGCGCCCATAGCGAGAGCCAGAGTCATATGATAATCGTAAACTATACCGCCGTCCGAGCAGATAGGAACGTATATACCTGTTTCCTCAAAATACTCATCTCTCGCCTTGGCGACTTCTATTACTGCGGTAGCCTGTCCTCTTCCGATGCCTTTCTGTTCTCTGGTGATACAGATAGATCCGCCTCCGATACCTACCTTTACAAAATCAGCGCCCGCTTCGGCAAGATATCTGAAACCTTCTCGGTCAACTACGTTTCCTGCTCCGATCTTCACGCTGTCTCCGTATTTTTCCCTTACAAAATCAAGGGTTATCTTCTGCCATTCCGTATAGCCTTCCGAAGAGTCTATGCACAGCACATCAGCTCCCGCTTCAACGAGAGCAGGTATCCTCTCCGCGTAGTCACGCGTATTCACACCTGCGCCGACCACATATCTCTTATGCTGATCCAGAAGCTCATCCGGATAAGCCTTGTGAGTATCGTAATCCTTTCTGAATACGAAATGGGTCAGTCTCTGATTTTCATCTACTACAGGAAGCGCATTCAGCTTGTTGTCCCAAAGCATATCGTTCGCTTCCGAAAGCGTTATTCCTTCCTTTGCGTATATGAGCTTATCAAAAGGCGTCATGAAATTACATACTTTTTCATCTAAAGACATCCTGCTTATACGATAGTCTCTGCTCGTAACAAGTCCCACCATCTTTCCTTCCGCAGTACCGTCTTCCGTGACAGCCGTAGTCGAATGTCCCGTTCTCTTCTTGAGTTCAAGAAGCTCTCCAAGAGTCTGATCAGGTCTTATGTTAGCATCGCTGGTAACGAATCCCGCCTTATGGTCTTTTACCTTCTTTACCATTTCTGCCTGACTTTCTATCGACTGAGAGCCGAAAATAAATGATATACCGCCTTCCTTTGCAAGCGCTATCGCAAGCTCATCTCCCGATACAGCCTGCATTATAGCTGAAACCATTGGTATATTCATGCTCAAAGGAGCTTCTTCTCCTTTTTTGAATTTAACTACCGGTGTCTTCAACGAAACATTTTCCACTCTGCATTCAGTGGAGGAATATCCAGGAACTAAAAGATATTCGCTGAATGTTCTCGATGGTTCATCAAAAATATATGCCATAATTGCCTCCTGTCATCTTTATACCTTCACTTATAAATCGATTGTCCGTTTAATTTCCTGAATCAATTTTACAGTTAAAACTATAATATCACATTTTATCTCAAAACGCTTTACTTTACAATTAAATTAAACGCAAAATACCAAAAACGCTCAATAAAAAATCCGCTCTTTCATCTTGATTTTCTTTACGAATGACGTAAAAGCAAAAAATATGATACAATCAGGTTATTCAATCGCAGAATATAGCAGAATACTGCCGGACTTGTCAAGTCCTTCAGCAAAGGAGAAACTTTTAAATGGAAAACACCCCAGAGGATGTAAAACGATTAGAAGATGAATTTAAGAAATGTCAGAAGATATTGTCTGCTATCGGAGATAAAACACGCCAACACCTAATATGTACCATGCTCAACGGTGAATGCAGCGGAAGCCGCGTGGTCGATATTGCAAAGCGCGCAAATCTTTCACGCGCTGCTGCTTCTCATCACATGCAGATACTGAAATCTGCCGGTATAGTAAAAGACCGAAAAGAAGGTACCTTCATATACTACTATCTGAATCTCGATATCAGCGAATTGAACAATCTGATAACCTTGTTCTGCGATATAAAGGAACTTATGAAAAACGTTCCGGAAAGGAGTAACGAAGAACTTTAAAATGGATCTATCAAATGCAATCAAAACACGTCATTCCGTTCGCTCTTACACAGACAGACCTATCGAAGGAGAAGTGAAAGATCAACTCATTTCATGTATAGAGCAGTGTAACGAAGACAGCGGCATTCGCTTTCAGCTCGTAACAGACGAGCCCGAGGCCTTCAGCGGATTCATGGCTCGTTACGGAAAATTTTTCAATGTAAGGAACTATATAGCCGTCATAGGCAAAAATTCCGCTGATTCACAGCAGGCCTGCGGATACTATGGAGAAAAGATCGTTCTCACCGCGCAGGCCCTGGGCTTGAACACCTGCTGGGTCGCAATGACCTACAGCAAGAATAAAACGAAAGTTCACCTGGAAGAAGGAGAAAAAATTCTCTTCGTCATCGCAGTAGGCTACGGTACTACAGAAGGCGTTCCTCACAAGTCAAAGCAAAGAGAGGACGTCATATTTGCAGACGACCCGCTTCCTCAGTGGTTCATAGATGGGATCGACGCTGCCCTGCTCGCTCCCACAGCGATGAATCAGCAGAAATTCAAATTCTATCTGAATGGCAACGAAGTGTCTGTAAAGCCGGGAATAGGCTTCTACAGCAAAACCGATCTTGGCATAGTCAAACGCCATTTTGAGATCGGCGCCGGGATCGATAACTTCCAATGGGTATAAAATTACAGCAAAAGAGCAGCCATACCGGCTGCTCTTTCGTCCCTCTGATTTGACTATGATCTATACTTAATTTTTTCTTTTCAAGTCGTTTCCTCTATATGTCTTGTATATCCAACCCCTTTTATACTCTGCTTCATGCTTTTGCTTTCAATGAGCTGACGTCCTGCATTACATCATGCCGGGCATTCCGCCGCCCATGCCGCCTGCCATAGCAGCTGCTGCCGCATTGTCTTCTTCAGGTACATCTGTAATGCCTGCTTCTGTAGTAAGAAGCATTGCAGATGCTGATGCAGCATTCTGAAGAGCCGATCTCGTTACCTTTGCAGGGTCAACGATACCTGCGTCTATCATGTTAACGTATTCTTCAGTAGCAGCATTAAAACCTACACCTTCGCCGCTTTCTTTTACCTGAGCAACTACTACGCTGCCTTCGAATCCGGCATTTTCAGCTATCTGTCTCACCGGCTCTTCAAGAGCTCTTACTATGATAGCTCCTCCTGTCTTAGCATCGCCTTCAAGTCCTTCAACGTATTTTGCAACTGCAGGAATAGTATTTACGAGAGCTACGCCGCCGCCGGATACGATACCTTCCTGTACTGCTGCCTTAGTGGAGTTAAGAGCGTCTTCGATCCTGAGCTTTCTTTCCTTCAGCTCTGTCTCTGTAGCTGCTCCAACCTTGATCACTGCTACGCCGCCTGCCAGTTTAGCAAGTCTTTCCTGAGTCTTTTCTCTGTCGAAATCTGAATTTGTATTTTCTATCTGAGTCTTTATCTGCGCAACTCTTGCTTCGATATCCTTAGCATCTCCTGCTCCGCCTACTATTACAGTATTCTCTTTGTCTACTTTTACAGTAGCCGCAGTACCGAGCATATCAGTTGTAGTTTCTTTCATTTCGTATCCCAGTTCTTCCGAGATAACTGTACCGCCTGTCAGGATAGCTATATCTTCCAGCATAGCCTTTCTTCTGTCTCCGAATCCCGGAGCCTTTACTGCTACGCAGTCGAAAGTTCCTTTCAGTTTGTTTACGATAATAGTTGCCAGAGCTTCACCTTCCAGATCATCGCAGATGATGAGAAGTTTTCTGCCCTGCTGAACTACCTGCTCAAGAACAGGAAGTATCTCCTGAATGTTGTTTATCTTCTTATCTGTGATCAGGATGTATGGATTTTCAAGAACAGCCTCCATCTTCTCTGTATCAGTTACCATGTAAGGCGAGAAGTATCCTCTGTCAAACTGCATACCTTCAACTACTTCCAGCGTAGTTCCCATTGACTTGGATTCTTCAACTGTGATAACGCCGTCTTTTCCAACCTTTTCCATAGCTTCTGCGATCAGTCCGCCGATCTCTTCATCAGCAGCCGATACTGAAGCTACCTGAGCAATACTTTCCTGACTGTCAACGACCTTAGCAAGTCTCTTGATCTCATCTACAGCTACGTCTACCGCACCCTGTATACCTCTTTTCAGTACCATAGGGTTTGCGCCTGCTGCAACATTTTTGAATCCTTCCTTTATAATTATCTGTGCAAGAAGAGTTGCTGTAGTAGTACCGTCACCGGCAACATCGTTAGTCTTGGAAGCAACTTCCTTAACTACCTGAGCGCCCATGTTTTCAACTGCATCTTCCAGCTCTATCTCTCTTGCGATGGTAACACCGTCGTTAGTGATGAGCGGTGATCCGAATTTTTTATCTATAAGAACGTTTCTTCCCTTAGGTCCAAGGGTGATCTTAACTGTATCAGCAAGCTGATCCACACCTGCCTGAAGCTTTCTTCTGGCGTCTTCACCGTAATGTAATTCCTTTGCCATTTTAAAATTCCTCCTTACTATTCAACGATTGCCAAAATATCTCTATGGTTCATGATGAATACTTCTTCGCCGCCGTACTTAACCTGAGTACCGCCGTATGGTGAGAAGATAACCTTGTCTCCTACTTCAAGTTCCATCTTATCATCTTCCGTTCCCGGTCCTACTGCCAGAACTTCCGCCATCTGAGGCTCTTCCTGTGCCGAACCCGGCAGAACGATGCCGCTTGCGGTCTTTTCTTCCGCTTCGATCTTCTTAATAACTACTCTTGAGCCTAAAGGCTTGATTCCAAAACTCATAGTGTCATCTCCTTTACTTTTATTATGCATTAAATCTGCGATCCCGGTATTCCCGAAATCCAAGTTTATATCAGGGAAAACCCTTTTTGTTCTTTGTTAGCACTCTTTATTTATGAGTGCTAACTATAATTTACAGCCATTTCCTCGTTTTGTCAATACGTTTTTAAAATTTTCTTGTTAAAGATAAAATAAAGAACGGAAACGCTGTATATGCGTCTCCGCTCTCATGATATCTCACTATAATACTTTATAAATACTATTGTTCTCAAGCTGCTGTTATCCTTCCCTTATTTCCCTGTTGTGGGTTATGTAATAAAAAAGATACTGCTGCGCGATCCCGCCGTACTTGCCGAATCTCTCTTCTGCCAGCGCCTCCATGGCTCGCACGTTCCCCTCGTCTATTCCGTAGAGTCTGTTCATCACTTTTTTAACCCACACATCTATAGGAAAGCTGTCTATCTTACCCATTGAGAAAAGGGATATGCAGTTTGCTACTTTAGGACCCACTCCGCAGTATTTTCTCAGCGCCTCCGATGCTTCTGCAGCAGTCACGCTGTCATTGCCGAGGGCATGGAGGCTTTCGATCCCTTCATCTCTGACTGTCTTTGCCGTCTCTATCAGATATTTTGCCCTGTAGCCCAGTCTGCACGGAGCAAGGTCATCCAGGCTCGCCGACGCTAAAACTTCAGGCGACGGCAGATCGAAGTATTTCTTTCCTTCGTACTCACCTGCCTCCTCTCCCAGATTCTCGGCCAGCGAATTTATACATTTTTTGATCCTCGGGATATTGTTGTTCTGAGATATTATAAATGAAATCAATGTTTCCCATTTGTCTTGATTGAGTATCCTTATTCCCGGCCCGTAAGCTATGGCGCTTCCTATCACCTCATCATGCTCTGCAAGATACCTCTTTATCTCTCCGTAATCCCTGTTCAAATCGAAGTAGTTTTTCCATATTTCATTGAATTCCTTTTCTCCGGAATTGTATATCTCAAGCTTCCTCTCATCTTCATGCCATTTTACCCTGGCCGGTATACCGTACGCTATCCCGCTGTAACTGCCGTCCTCGTTCCTGTCCCATCTGAAACACTGTCCGCAGTCGAATATCTGGTCAAGATCAAAATCATCCACACCTGTGACAGTAAAAACCTGATCTCTTTTGTTTCCCTCCATCTGCATCTCCTGTCATGTCTATCATATATCATATTATAATGTATCTATATCACATCTTTTACATCTATATCTATCTTATTTACGTTGAAAGCCGTCATCTCCTCTATCTTTTTGGCGGTCCTTCGCTGAAACGCCCTTGCTCTGCCGGGCAGATCATCTATGTATTTCAGGTTGACGATCATATATATGTCTATCCCGTCAGGCACCTGCGATATCATCACTTTTGCGACATCATATATCACGCTGCTTTCTCTGCTTACGCACTCCACTATATCAGAGAGAACTTTTTCCGATATCTTATACTCCCCCAGGTAGCTGTAGGTCGGTCTCACAACGGATTTCTCGCTGTAAACCCTGCGAGGTCCCAGCTCCTTAAGCAGCATCTTCATAGGCATCATAAAATATCCGGAAAACTGCCTCTTGAGCTGAAATGTAGGCGCCGGTATAACGTGCTGTCCCATCTCATCACGCTGTTTTCTCGCCACAGCTCTTTCTTCTTTGGTTGTTATCTCCTCTATGAATATCTTTCTGTCTATAGGCGGAAGTTCGAGACGTTTTACGATTTTTTCCACCATCCCCACAGAGGTACCTATGATGAGTATACTGGAAGGCTTCATCCTGCCGAGAGCTTCTTTCACTTCCTGCATATGTTCATCCTTGGTGAAAAGCGCTGTTTTCACTGCTCCTACCTTAGTAGGCTGCCTTTTAGCGGATATTCCTGCCACAACTTTATTGCGGCATATGAACAGACCGTCATCTATTATACTTTCTATTTTTAATTCTCTGCACAGGTTCACAGCCTGAAAGCTTTTACCTGTGCCGCTCTTTCCTATAAGTGCATAAACTTTCATCTTGAATTCCTCAATAAGGTTTGTTATAATCAGTTTGTCGTTTAAAGATAATTTCAAAGGAGGTATTACAATGGCTTACAAAATTACTGATGCATGCCTCAACTGTGGCGCATGTATTGATGAATGTCCTACAGAAGCCATCTCAGCCGGCGATGCGTTCCACGTTATCGATGCAGACAAGTGCATTGACTGCGGAGCTTGTGCAGGAGCTTGTCCTGTTGGCGCTTGTGTGGAAGAGTAAACCGATAATGGTAACGAGAACATAAATCAATTATCAATGATAATGAATAACCGTTTCAAAGATGAAACGGTTATTTTATTATTTACTTTTTTGTTTTGTTGTCCCTTTCTCCATTCATATGATACGCAAGGGAATACAGGCTGTCTGTGATATGCACGTTTTCTACAGCTACATGTCCCGGCGTCTCTATATCTACCGGAGCAAAATTCCAAAGTCCTCTGACTCCTGCAAAACAAAGTTTATCCGCAACTTCCTGAGCAGCATCCTTCGTCGTGCATATGATTCCTATATCGATATCGTTTTCTTCGACAAACTCGACTATGTTTTCATAATCCATGACTTCGATATCGTTTATCTTGATACCTATAAGCCTCGGATTGATTTCAAAAATACCGGATACTATGAAGCCTGATTTATAGTAGTAAGTATGATTTACGATCGCCTGTCCGAGATTTCCCGCACCGACAACCACCATTTTATACTTCTTGTCAAGACCGAGTATCGCGCTGATCTCTTTATAAAGGCTCTCAACGCTGTATCCGTATCCCTGCTGTCCGAATTCTCCGAAATTATTCAAATCCTGTCTTATCTGCGACGCTGTATATCCCGTAAGATCACTGAATTCATTGGAAGATATCTTTTCGATCCCTTTTTTTCGCAGTTCTTTTAAGTAGCGTCTGTATCTCGGTAGTCTCTTTATTACAGCATTAGAAATCTTCGCATTTTTTTTCATCTATTATGCCTTAGCTTCTACATAATTTACGATATCGCTGACAGTCTGGAATTTTTCAGCATCTTCATCAGGAACTTCGATGTCGAATTCATCTTCTATAGCCATTATGATTTCTACAGCATCGAGAGAATCCGCTTCAAGATCTTTCATGAGATGAGTTTCCATCTTCACGGCATCTTCTTCAACTCCTAACTGTTCTGCTATTATTCCCTTGATTTTTTCTAATGTCATAATATACCTCCATTATTATAGATAATATAATTTACAAAATTATATTATCAAGGCGGCGCCTTGATAACTTTTAATTCATTATAGTGTAGCGCTTATTTTATTGCAATACTTTTCGTTAAAAAATTAGAAATGTTTTAATTCACTGTTCCTGTAAAACAAGCCATTCTTCGTACTTTTCCTCAAGCAGATTCCTCTTTTCTTCCAGAAGGCTTCCTATCTCCGCAAGCTTCTTATGATCCGTCATGTTTTCCTCTAAAGTTACTGCATTTTCAAGCTCTGCAATGTCTTCCTCAAGTGTCTGGATATCGGACTCCAATGCCTCCCGGCGCCTTTTCAGTCTTCTCTCGCGCGCCTCTTTTTCCTTCTGAATTCTCCTTCTTTCAGCAGAAGAAAGCTTCTCTTCCTCCGATCCCGTCGGCCCGCCGCCTCTTTTATTCTCCGTGTTTTCCCTGCGCGTCCCGGTGTATCTGTCTGCAAGGCTGATATCTGCCGATGTTTCGCGCTTTTCTTCTTCCTGCTTTTTCTCTACATAATAGTCATACTTACCGAGGTAATTTTTCATACCCTCTGACGTCAGTTCGATTATTCTTGTCGGAACTCTGTTAAGAAAATATCTATCATGGGATACGATCAGGCATGTTCCCGGAAATTCGGCCAGCGCTTCTTCAAAAACTTCCTTGGATTCTATGTCGAGATGGTTGGTCGGCTCATCGAGTATCAGCATATTTGCACCCGACATCATCAGCTTGAGAAGAGAGAGTCTTGCTTTCTCTCCGCCGCTCAAGGAGCTGACTTTAAGGAATACCGATTCTCCTCTGAACAGAAATCTTCCCAGCATATTTCTCAGCTCGGTTTCGGTATAGAGCCTGTATGAGTCATGAAGCTCATCTATTACAGTATTATCTCCTGTGAGGAGTCTCTGTCCCTGGTCGTAATATCCCATCTGAACATTGTAACCGATCTTTATCCTGCCACTCCCGCAGGGGATCTCTCCCAGTATCATCCGAAGAAGGGTCGTTTTCCCTATGCCGTTGTCTCCTACGAGACATACGCGTTCGCCCCTTTTTATATCAAGGTTCACGTCTCTGAAAAGCTCCCGCCTGTTTTCTCCGTATCCGAAAGACTTCGAGAGATCTTCTGCAAGGATCACATCTTTTCCGCTCTGGAAATTTTCTTTGAAGCTTATCTTCATTTTTCCGTGCTCTGCATCCGGTCTTTTTACAAGCTCCACCGACTGCAGACGTTTTTCCCTGGAGGCCGCTCTCTTTGCCAGTTTTTCAGTGCCGTGCTGCTTGAATCTTCTTATTATCTCTTCCTGCCTCTGTATCTCCTTCTGCTGCTTTTCGTAGCTTTTCAGCTCCGCATCCCGCCTTTTCTTTCTTTCAGAAGCATAAAAGCTGTAATTTCCTTCATATATATTGAGCTTATGATTTTCAATCTCAAATATTCTGGTCACCGTCTCATCGAGAAAGTATCTGTCGTGGGAAACCAGCACCATGGTTCCTTTGTAATTTTTCAGATACTGTTCCAGCCATTTTAATGTGGCTATATCAAGATGGTTTGTCGGCTCGTCCAGAAACAGTATGTCAGGTTTTTCAAGAAGGAGGCATGCCAGCGACAGTCTTGTCCTCTCTCCTCCGCTCAGAGAAGCTATCTTCTTATCAAAGCTTTCTTCTCCAAAGCCCATACTCAGAAGTATGCCGGTCATCTCGCTTTTATATGTATAGCCTCCCAGATTACCGTATTTTTCCTGCAAGTCATCATACCGCTGGAGAAGCTGCACATCCTCCTCTCCCTCTTTCATCCTGTCCAGGATCTGTGACATTTCCTCCTCGATATTTTTGAATTTGGAAAATATCTTTTCCACTTCCCGGATAACGGTGTTTTCCGCATAAAATCCGTCATCCTGCTTGAGGTACCCGGTCTTTGTATCCGCCGATATGAAAAATTCGCCGGATTCATAGTCCAGCTCGCCGGTAAGCATTTTCAAAAGAGTAGTCTTGCCGGCTCCGTTCACTCCTACGATACCGACCCTCTCGCCTTTATTTATATGAAACGATATTTTATCAAGTACTGTATCTTCTCCGTACGCCTTTGTTAAATCCTTTGCCGATACTACTATCATATTCTCCTCACAATTCCAGATTCGGCACCGCATCGAGAGTCAGATCATCCGCACCCTGCTCTCTGTATTTATAGTACGCGGCGCACCCTATCATGGCTGCATTGTCCGTACACATGAGCGGAGTAGGACAGTACAGCTTTATCCCTCGTCTGCTGCACTCTGCCTCCATCATCTGTCTCAGCATGCTATTTGCCGCAACTCCTCCTGCTATCACTATCTTGTCTTTATCCATATCTACAGCGGCTCCAACGGTTTTAGCCACGATCACATCGAGCACTGCCGCCTGAAAGCCGGCCGCCACATCTGCTGTATTTATTTCCCGTCCTGCCTGTCTTTCTGAATTCACATAGTTCAGAACGCCTGTCTTTATGCCGCTGAAGCTGAAATCCAGGCTTCCTTTTTCAAGGAATACACGCTTGAATTCAACGCTGTGAGGATCTCCCTCCTTTGCAAGCTTATCTATCAGCGGTCCTCCCGGATATCCAAGCCCCAGGACTCTGGCAACTTTGTCGTATGCTTCTCCGGCCGCATCATCTCTCGTAGATCCAAGCACACGGCATTTATTGTATCCCGTCACCTCAACTATATTGGTGTGTCCTCCCGATATAACCAGCGCCATGAATGGAGGCTCCAGATCTTTATGCTCCACGTAATTTGCACATATGTGTCCGTGTATATGATGCACTCCTACGAGAGGTTTGCCCGCCGCCAGCGCATATGCTTTTGCAGTGGCGATCCCTATGAGGAGCGCCCCCACAAGTCCCGGACCGTAGGTCACACCTATCATATCCACCTCTTCCATGCTCACCGACGCTTCTTCAAGAGCGCGCGCCGCCACCATGTTTATATTTTCAAGATGATGTCTGGAGGCTATCTCCGGTACTACGCCTCCATACAGTTTATGTACATCTATCTGCGACGAAATGACATTGGAGAGCATTTCACGCCCGTCCAACATCACGGCAGCCGCAGTCTCGTCGCAGCTTGATTCTATTGCAAATGTTACAGTTTTTCCGTTCTTCATATGTTTCTTCGCCCTTCTTCAAGTTTCTTCTCGCACTGGTTTTCACCGTTCAGATGTCTGCAGTTTTCACACGACCTGTAGTCGCTCATGCTGAAAACATCAAAATCATGACGTCTCGAAAACTTCCTGCACGTCGAAGCTACTACATCCATATCGCTTTTAGAGAATTCATCCATAATATCCTCCCATAAATAATACATACCCGATAATTTTTATCTTCCTATATTATTTATGGAAATCATGTTTTTTATTCGGCGTGCCTCCACATTATGAGAGCATCCTCGCCGTTGTTGAGATAATACTTTTCTCTCACTCCTTCAACGGCAAATCCGAATTTTTCATAAAGACCTATCGCCGCAGCGTTGGATTTCCTCACTTCAAGAGTATGATGCTTTATGCCTTCTCCGCATGTGAATTCCAGCATAACGCCCATTATGCCGGAAGCTATCTTCCTGCTTCTGAAACCCGGTCTCACCGCTACATTGGTAATATGCCCTTCATCGCCTATCCACCACATACCTGCATAGCCTACCACTTTGTCCTCAAGCTCCGCCACTATGTAAAACGCTCTGGGATTCTGCTCAAGCTCGTAGGCCAGGGATTTCCTGCTCCACGGATCAGGGAAACACAGATTTTCTATCTCATAGATATCTTCCACATCTCCTATGTCCGCCTGTCTGACTAAAAGATCTGCCATATCACTTTTCCTTTTTCTGTTTTTCCAGCAGCTTCCTCTCCGCTTCAGCAAGACGCATATAGTCGGGCTTAAGATCAAGGAATCCGACGCTGTTTCCCGAAGAAAAGATTTTCTCTCCGATCCTCGCCACTGAAACTGCATCCTGATATCTTATGCTTTCCGGTGCGATCTCCGCTCCCGAAGGTCTAAGCTGTGCTATTTTTTCTTCGTAGGAATCGCATCCATCGCCAAACAGCAATATTCGATCATATCTTTCTGTTTTCGCCATAAATTCTTCTATGCTGTAAGGCGCTCCTTTTATCTCTTCCTGTGGAACTCCGTCTCGTATGATATATCCGCCTCCGTATATCTGTGATCTTCTCGCGTCCAGGATAGGACATACGAGGGTATCCTCCTCATATCCGCCTTCTCTCTCAACTGCCCTGAGAGCCAGCGCTTCAAGGGTAGGCACCGCTGCGCACGGTATCCCAAGTATCTGAGAAAGAGCCCTTGCAGAAGATACGCCTATCCTTATCCCCGTAAAGGACCCTGGACCTCTCGATACTGCTATTCCATCTATATCGCCTAATGACAATTTATTTTCTTTTACGATAGAATTCACCTGCACCATCAGATTCTGCAAATGGGAGAATCTGTCATGACCCTGCAAATGTCCTATGATCTTTCCATCCTCTGCAAGGGCTACCGAAGCAAAAGCTCCCGTCGTTTCCACTGCTAAAATATACATCTATATATACGCTCCCCTTCCGTATCGCTGTACTCCATCTTTATCACCGCGGCGTCGCCTGGCAAAAGCTCTTCTATCATATCTGCCCATTCGACCACGCACAGACCGTCTCCGTAAAAATATTCTTCATATCCTATCTCATACATTTCCTCCGGATCTTCTATTCTGTACACGTCAAAATGATACAAAGGTATCCTCCCGGATCTATATTCTTTGACTATGTTGAAAGTAGGGCTTGTTATGACTTCGCTGACGCCCATGCCGGCAGCTATGTATTTGGTAAGGGTAGTCTTGCCCGTCCCGAGATCTCCAATAAGCGCCAGCACCGATCCCGGCTCCGCCTTTTCACCTATTTTTCTGCCGAGCTTTGCAGAGTCCTCTTCGCTTTTTATCGTTATTTCTATGTTTTTTCTTTCTTTTTCTATTTCTTTCATTTTCTCTTCCATAACTAATGTAGTATATCATAAGGATAGAAAAATATACAGACATAGGTTTCCAAAAAAATATCGCAGGCCTTAAACTTTAGGCCTGCGATGCGTCCTTTTATCTGTGAAGGAATCCCGATATACGCTTATATAATATGAAAGTAACGAATCCGTTTATACCTGCTTTTATAGCATTGAATCCGACTATAAACGGCATCAGATCCCACACCACGTCTCGCGGCACGCCCATGAACAGCGGCGTTATGATAAGATTAGCCCATATCATTATGAATGCCATGGAAGCCACTCCTGCCGCAAGTCCTATGACAGCACCCTTTTTCGTCTTGTTCTTCTTGTATATTATACCTGCCACCAGTACGAAAACGCTCGTAGCTATTATGTGCATTATTATACCGTATACGCCGCTGGCTGCACTCACTGTAACTCCCTGCACCACCGATGTCACAACTGTAAGCAGTACACCTGCGAGCGGTCCGAAAGCAAAGGTCCCCATCAGTATAGGGATATCCGCCGGATCGTACTCAAGAAATGCTACCGCCGGGAATATCGGGAAATGTACGAAATAAACGAGCACTATGGATACGGCAACCAGCATACCCATCTTGGCAAGTCTCACGGTTTTATGATTCATATCAGTCTCCTCCTTCTCATGTCATACGCTCAAAAGCTGTATATGATCATTAAATCAATACATACAAAAAGCCCCGGATCTCTCCGGGGCACATGGATACTCAGCAAACATGCAGATTCCGCACGTATAAAAATACCGCTGTTTCTTCCATCCGGACTTTGACCGTCGGTACAGGATTTTCACCTGTTCAGCCGCCTGCATACGGCTCGTGGACTGAATATCCGTCTGCTGTGCAATGCAGTTTTCGGATAAATCACCACCGGTGAGGACTTTCACCTCGCCCCGAAACATTATATTCACACAATGATTATATTCTTACTTCATACTCATGTCAATACGGCAGCTCGAAGTTATGCTCCAAAGCCCTGATCAAAGTTTTTTAAGATAATCTATCTCTTCTCTCGTCAGTTTTCTGTAATGACCTTCCATCAGTCTTCCCAGCCTTATGTCCCCTATTGCTGTGCGCTCAAGTTCAAGCACTCTGCTTCCTACAGCCGAAAACATCTTTCTCACCTGACGGTTTTTTCCTTCTCTTATCATTATCTCTATTATGGTCGCGTTTTTAAGCTGTCTTATCACTCTCACCTTTGCCGGCGATGTCCTGAATCCTCCGATATCAACACCCTTTCTGAGCTTCGCTATCTTGGTATCCGAAACTATCCCTTCCGCTTTCACTATATAGGTTTTGTATATCCGGTGTTTCGGATGAGATATCCTGTACGCCAGATCGCCGTCATTGGTCATGATGAGAAGCCCTGTAGTGTTGTAGTCGAGACGGCCTACGGGAAATATCCTCTCCTGTATATCAGTTACAAGGTCTGCCACCGTCGCCCTGTTTTTTTCATCGTTCATGGATGTTATATATCCCAATGGCTTGTTTACAGCCACATAGACCTTTTTCCCCTCTGATTTTATTTTTCTGCCGTTTACCTCGACCACATCGTATTCTCCCACATCTGTCCCAAGATGAGTTACGACTTCTCCGTTTATCTTTACATTGCCGTTTGCTATAAGCTCATCGGCTTTTCTCCTGCTGCACACTCCGGCAGAAGCTATATATTTATTTATCCTCATGGAAATGCTCCTCCTAATTCACGTCTATATGATAAAAAAAAACGCCTTTAAAAGCAAGTATTATAGTATAATAGCTAAGTGTGAAAGGAGACAATGCTTATGGATATCAGATTTACGACGCTTAAACACCGCATAGATTCACTTACTGTATTTTCCGATATAAAAAACGATGATGTGATACAAAAGCTCCGCGGCGTAATATCCGCCGCCGAAAAAGGAGATACCGGTGAAGCAATAAAAAGCTACAGCGCATTTCTTTCTGCCATGTACCCCGTCACTTCCGATCTGACGGAATATATAAGAACTTTGATAATGCAGAATGAAAATTTTTACGTCAAGGCTAAAGCATCCGGAAAGGATATCAGCGATGAAATAATATCCGCCGCAGATCAGGAACTTGATATGCTCACAGAGATAGCTTCCCTTGATCCGGAAATCTTCACAAGCGCCATGGATTACGACGGATTCCTTCCTGTATGGACCTGTCACCCCTGCGATCTGAAAAAAGACTTTAACGAAAAACTAAGCAATATATCTAAAAACGGCTACGGAATATTCGCCAAATACGAGTTTTTCAGACTCGATGACAAAGGCAGCATCGTTCCCGTCGCCCATCCGGACTGTCAGAGCATCGACTCCCTCTACGGATACGAGCGCGAACGCAGTCTTATCATAAAAAATACGAAAGCTCTCCTATCAGGAACAGGTGCCAGCAACATGCTCCTGTACGGCGATGCAGGCACCGGCAAAAGCTCAACTGTAAAAGCCGCTGCAAAACACTTTGCTCCCGAAGGGCTCAGGATGGTGGAAATCAAAAAAAATCAGCTTTATATGATCCCTCAGATCATGGAGGAGCTGGCATCAAATCCACTCAAATTCATCCTGTTTATAGATGATCTCAGCTTCAACGGCAACGATGACAACTTTTCGGCGCTGAAGGCGACTCTTGAGGGCAGCATTTCGGGACGCGGCAGCAACGTCGCTATATATGCTACCAGCAACAGGCGTCATCTGGTAAAGGAAAACATGAGCGACAGAGACGGCGACGAGCTCCATGTCAACGATACTATCCAGGAAACCATGAGTCTCGCCGCAAGATTCGGACTTACCGTTACCTTCCAAAAGCCGGACAAAGACAGTTATCTCAGCATCGTAAGATCCCTCGCCGATCAGTACGGTATCGATATGGATGAAGACGAGCTTTTCAGAAAAGCTGAAGCCCACGCACTGCGTTCAAACGGCAGAAGCCCGAGGACTGCCAAACAGTTCATCGAGCTTTTAAAGATCGGCATCTGATCCAATGATGCAAAAGGACTTTTCACACCGGCAGTATCTGCCCTGGAAAAGTCCTTTATTTTATGTTTTATTTTCCCGTTTTTCACGTCTCATCTCTAAGCCTTCCGGCCTCCTCAAGAAGTACGCTCCTTTCATTTGCAGCCTTCTCTTCGATCACCATATCCAGCAGAGCCTTGAGCATTTCCCCTATCTCAGGTCCGCGCTCTATCCCCAGCGCGATCATATCATCGCCGTTTACCGCAAGATCTTTCAGGGAAAAGCACTGACTTTCATCTAAGATCCTCTCCATCATGATCTCCACATCGTCAAACTTTCGCAAAAGCTCGGCGCTCATATTGCCTGTCGCGTAGTTATCTGCTTTCTTTAATTCCAATATTTCAAACAGCACCGCAGGAGTAAATCTGTTCATCCATTTCTTAAGCAGAGCTTCATCTTTTTCGAATATCAGGGAATGATATTTTATGATAGTACATATCCTCTTTATCGTGCTTTTGTCAGCCTTCATCCTTCTCAGCAGTCTTTCAGCTTTGACGTTTCCTGCGGACGCATGATCGTAGAAATGTCCCATGCCCTTTTCATCCTCCGAATAAGTATCCGGCTTTCCGATGTCATGAATAAGAGCGGCGATCCTCATGTATTCTCTGTTTTCCTTTGTGGTTTTTATCTCTTCCATCGTCCTTATGCAGTGCTCCAGCACGTCGTACTTATGATAAGGGTTGTTTTGAGAAAACCCCTTCATCCTAAGCAGCTCCGGCATGATCTCTCCGATTATTTCCGTATATTTTCTTATGACCTTTCCCGCATATTTCCCCGCAGCAAGGCGCTGGAATTCTCCAAAGAACCGTTCAGCCGATATATTTTTCAGCAGAGCCCTGCATTCAAAAGCAGCCCTTTCAGTCTCCTCCTCTATATCGAATCCGAGGCATGCCGCAAACCTGAGTGCACGCATTATCCTGAGAGCATCTTCTCTGAATCTCCGTTCAGGATCGCCGACTGCACGTATCACTCTTCGCGATATATCCTCCTTTCCTCCGAAAAGATCCAGTATATTACCCTCAGCATCGCAGGCCAGCGCGTTCATCGTAAAATCACGTCTGGACAGATCCTCTTCTATGGTGGATACAAAACCCACTTCGTCCGGGTGCCTGCCGTCAGAGTAACTGCCGTCACATCTGAATGTAGTTATCTCCGCATTCCAGCCGCCCTTAAAAAGGATACTTTCCGCCGCGGAAACTTTTGCGATATGATCCTTTGGAGCCGTAACGGTGATAGTTCCATGTTTTATCCCTGTTTCGGCAATGTTCATATCACAGAAAACTTTCTCTGCTTCATGGGGTGCAGCTGAGGATGCTATATCGACATCGACAGCCTTATATTCTTCCGGCTCGATACCCATGATCATATCCCGTACGCATCCTCCGACAAGATATGCCTCAAATCCTGCAGTATTCAGTCTTTTCAAAAGCAGTGACGCTATCGTGATTGCTTTTTCGTTTTTCTCTTTCATATCGTTATTATATCACAAAATATGCGCTATTTGCCGAAAGCCTTGGGCTGTGTTATCATTAACTAAAAAAGCAAAGAAAAGGATAATAGGACATGGCGGAAAACAATATTTCATACGCTGAAAAATTAAAAAATCACAGGCGCAGCCTTCATATGATACCTGAGCTGGACAGAAATCTTCCGGAGACGAAAAAATATCTTCTCTCCGTTCTCGAAAAGCTGGACTGCTCCCTCACATTCCTCTGCGACAGCGGCATATGCGCATTTTTCGACAGAGGAGCAAAGGATACTTACGGTTTCCGGTCCGATATGGACGGACTTCCTGTAAGCGAAGCGAATAATTGCAGCTACGCTTCCACCCACGAAGGGAAAATGCACGCATGCGGCCACGACGGACATATGTCCATGGTGCTGACCTTCGGAGAATATATAGACAAAACCAAGAACCTGAATCACAATGTACTGCTGATATTCCAACCTGCCGAAGAGACCCTCGGCGGTGCGGAGGAAATATGCAAAAGCGGTATAATAGAAAAATACAACGTGACCAGGATCTTCGGCATACATCTCTGGCCTTTCATAAACAAAGGACTTATCTCTTCAAAGCCGGGAGCGCTCATGCCTAAATCTGCCGAAATAAACATAGATATAAATGGAAAAGCTGCCCACGGCACCGCGCCTTACGAAGGATGCGACGCCCTCTACATATCCGCAGACTTTGTAAAGCGTACGTATAAGGCTCATTCCCAAATACCGGGAGCAATAAAGAGATTTGCAGGCGATGCCGGCGATCTTTCCTATATACCATGCAGCACGCCTGAAGAAAAAACTCTTATACACTTCGGCAGGCTTCAAAGCGGATATGCCCGCAATATAGTCTCCGACTACACCCATATACTCGGAACTGTAAGAGCTTTCAGCGAAGAAAGATTCGACATGATAATATCGCTGCTGGAAAAAAATCTCGACGATATCTCACGGGAATACGGCTGCGGCACAGGTTTTTCACACAGCGAAGGATATCCTCCCCTCATAAACGACAAGGCTTTGTACAGGGATGTCCTCCCTGTCCTTGAAAATCTCCCGTGCGGATATGAAGAAATGTCCGACCCTCTGATGATCTCCGAAGACTTTTCATTCTACGGCAAATACGCTCCGTCAGTATTTTTCGTTTTGGGAACAGGTACGGGAATACCGCTCCACAGCACCGATTTTGATTTCGATGAATCCATCCTTATGAGCGGATTTGAGCTGTACAAGGCTCTCATAAAAAACTGACAGCATTTTTTAAGGTTGGTGATGTATATGTACAGAATATTCATAGTTGAAGACGATGACATCATATCCGGCAAAGTAGCTCAAGCCCTCCAAAACTGGGGCTTTGAGACTGCCGTATGCGAAGATTTCCGTCAAGTCACTGATGAAATGATACGCTTCGATCCTCATCTGGTGATAATTGATATATCCCTGCCTTTTTTCAACGGATATCACTGGTGCAGCGAAATACGAAAATTTTCTAAGGTGCCTGTCATGTTTCTCTCTTCAGCAGGAGAAGATATGAACATAGTCATGGCAATAAATATGGGCGGAGATGATTTCGTCGCAAAACCTTTCGATATGCAGCTCCTGCTGGCCAAAATACAGGCTCTGCTGAGACGCTCCTACGATTTCAATGTGCAGACCAAAACAGGAGTATTCGAACATAATGGCATGATATTCGACAGCTCTGCATGCACAGTGACTTTCGGTGACGCAAAAGCGGAACTTTCAAAAAACGAAAACAGGATACTGACGGTCCTTCTGGAAAACAAAGGCAGCGTAGTCTCAAGAGACACCTTGATGAACAAACTGTGGGAAACAGATTCCTTCGTCGATGAAAACACGCTGTCCGTAAATGTCGCACGTCTAAGGAAGACCCTTGCAGGCGCCGGTGTTGAAGACATCATAAAAACAAAGAAAGGCATAGGATATATAATAGAATGAAAAAAATCGGTTTCTTTTCATGTCTGCCGGCATATATACGCGGCAAAATAAAAACCATAGTATTTTTCCTGCTTTCAGCAGTCATTCTCTGTTTCGTGCTGTTCCTCTACCGCCAGCAGCCTGAAGCTGTCGCATACGCCGCAGTAATATCCCTTATAATCGGTCTTGTCATGGTCTTTACCGATTACTGCCGCTTTGTCGAAAAACACAGACGGCTTACTGAAGCTGCTAAAAACGCCGAGACCGCCTGCGGCAATCTTCCCAAAACAGATAAACTCATAGAAAAAGATTACCAAAATATCGTAAAGCTCCTTGACAGAAGCAGAAACGATATCCTGGACAAAACGGAATCCCAGAAAAAATTCATGCAGGATTACTATGCCATGTGGGTACATCAGATAAAAGTACCTATTTCAGCCATGCGGCTTTTGATGAGCAATGAAGAAAAGAATTCTCCTCTCAGTATAGAACTGTTCAAGATAGAGCAGTATGTGGAAATGGCTCTGTCCTATGTACGCCTCAACTCTGATTCTACCGATTACCTTATCAAAGAATACGATATAGATGATATCGTCAAGCAGGCTGTAAGAAAATACGCCCCGCTCTTCATAGCAAAAAAAATCAGACTCGATATCGCCGATATGAACATGAAAGTCTTGACCGATGAAAAATGGATACTTTTCGTAATAGAACAGATCCTCTCCAACTCTCTCAAATACACTAAGAAAGGTTATATAAAAATATACACCGAAAAACCCAAGACTCTCGTAATCGAAGACAGCGGTATAGGCATTGCTCCGGAAGATATAAAAAGGATCGGCGAAAAAGGCTTCACAGGATACAACGGCCGCATAGAAAAGAAGTCTACAGGTCTCGGATTATATCTGTGTACTGAAATACTTCATAATCTCTCTCACAAAATGACTGTTGAATCCGAATTATCAAAAGGGACACGCGTATACATAGATTTTGAAATGAAATATATGATATTCGAATGATAAACTCCCTATCCTGCACTATTCTTTCAAAAATGTAAGAAACAAAACGGATATTGTAAGACAAATAAATGGCATACACCTTTTCCCTCTGCTATCCTTTTAACGTAAGCAAAATACTGCACAAAACAAAAGGAGGTATGCCGTATGGCCATTTTAGAAGTAAACAATCTGAAAAAGATATACACCACACGCTTTGGCGCCAACAGTGTACAAGCGCTCAGCAGCGTATCTTTTTCCGTAGAAAATGGGGAATATGTAGCTATAATGGGGGAATCAGGCTCGGGGAAAACCACTCTTCTCAACATATTAGCCGCCCTCGACAAACCAACGCGAGGCACTGTCCTGCTCGAAGGAAGGGACATTACCGCTATCAGCGAAAAGGAACTTTCCACGTTCAGACGAAATAATCTCGGATTCGTATTCCAGGATTTCAATCTGCTGGACACCTTCAATCTCATGGACAATATATTTCTTCCTCTCGTCCTTTCGGGAAAGAAATACCAGGAAATGAACAAACGTCTCAAACCGCTCGCCGCCAAGCTCGGCATCTCAGATCTTCTCTACAAATATCCTTATGAAGTATCCGGCGGACAGAAGCAGCGTGCAGCCATAGCCAGAGCACTTATAACTCAACCGAAACTTATACTCGCCGATGAGCCTACAGGCGCTCTTGACTCACGTTCAGCAGACGATCTTCTCAAACTTTTCAATCAGATAAACAACGATGGTCAGACGATAATAATGGTCACTCACTCCATAAAAGCGGCGAGCCATGCCAGCCGAGTCCTGTTCATCAGCGACGGCAGAGTATATCATCAGATGTACAAAGGCGGAGCGACCAACGAAGAAATGTTCCAGAAGATATCCGGAACTCTGACTACCATGGCGACAGGCGGTGGTCCAAATGTTTAAGCTGTATCCAAGTATGGCGCTGACTAACATAAAGAGCAGCCGAAAAACATATATACCTTACATGATCTCGTGTATGCTGACAATATCTCTGTACTACATTATCTGTTCTCTTTCGTCAAACGAAAATCTGACAGACATATACGGCGGCAATACGATCCAATCATATATGGGCATGGGACAGTTCATAGTATCAATTTTTGCAGTGATCTTTCTGTTTTACATCAACAGTTTCCTGATAAAACGCCGTAAGAAAGAATTCGGACTTTACAACATACTGGGCATGGAAAAACGTCACATTGCAAAAGTGATATTCATGGAAACTCTGTACACCTTCCTCGCCTCTTTCATTTCAGGGATAATTTTAGGCATACTGCTCGATAAGCTGATGTATCTCGTAATCCTGCGCATTTTCAACGAGTCTGTCCCTCTGGGCTTTTATGTTTCTGTAAACGGCATAATAATGTCTCTGGCTCTCTTTGGGATCATATTCATGCTGATATTCCTGAATTCTGTCAGACAGGTATACACATCCAAGCCTGTGGAACTTCTCAAAAGCGACAACAGAGGAGAAGCTGAACCCAAAGCAAAATGGGTGCTTGCCATCATTGGTGTTATCTGTCTCGCCGCAGGCTACTTCATAGCAGTGACTACCGAAAATCCGGTATCGGCCTTTGCGCTGTTTTTCGTGGCGGTAGTACTCGTAATAATAGGCACGTATCTCGTATTCACCGCGGGTAGCATAGTTCTGCTCAAACTGCTGAAGAAAAACAAAAATTACTACTACAAGACGACTCATTTCGTAAGCATCTCTTCCATGATGTACAGAATGAAGAGGAACGCGGTAGGTCTCGGCAACATATGCATCCTTTCAACCATGGTGCTGGTGATGATCTCCGCAACTCTGTCCATAAACCTGGGACTCGACGATTCCTTCAGCAGAACTCACCCGAGAGAAGTACACATATCAGCTATGGACAATGACCCGCGCTATGAAGAGGTCATCAATATCACGGAAAACGCTTTTAAAGATCAGGGATTGGAGTTTGAGGACAGGGTAGATTATAGACAGCTCAGCTTTTCTGCGGTATACGAAAGAGAAGACGATTACTTTGTGACCGATACAGACGCATATTCTTCAGGCATGTCATCGATACAGGCATATAACGATCTGGGAACGCTGACATTCATTCCTCTCGAGGATTACAACGATTACACAGGAAAAAATGAAACTCTGAAAGAGGACGAAGTACTCGTATACGCTGAAAACGCACCTCTTGAAGACGATAATATAAATATTTTCGATGACTCATTCAGCGTCAAGAAGCATCTTGATGAATTCCTGCCCAACGGCAGTCCGTGGGTGAGCACACCAAACATCTACGGTGTAGTTGTAAAAGATATGAACGTTATGGACAGCCTGCTTGAAAAACAGGCGGAAATATACGGAGACAACCAGTCATTCATCATGAGAGAATACATGGCTGACATAAAAGGCGGCAGCGAAGGAAAAGAAGCTGAAATCAAAAAAGCTTCGGATATAATATCAGCAAAAATCCAGCCGCAAAATTCTAATGGGGAAGCCGCATCCGGCGAATTCTCCGGATACGTCGAATGTGCTGCCGTTGAGAAAGAGACTTACGGCGACAACTTCATAGGGCTTTTCTTCATAGGTATATTCTTAAGCATCCTTTTCATAATGGCAACGGTGCTGATAATGTACTACAAACAGATAACAGAGGGATACGAAGACAAGGAGCGATACGAGATACTCCAAAATGTGGGTATGAGTCATAAAGAAGTAAAAAAATCCATAAATTCTCAGGTGCTTACTGTATTCTTCCTGCCTCTGATAACCGCAGGTGTTCATGTGGGGTTTGCATTCCCGTTCATATTCAGGATACTGACCCTGCTCGGACTGCTGAACATGAAGCTATACGCCATGTGCAATATCGGCTGCTTCCTTGTATTCGCGCTTTTCTACGCACTGGTATATATGCTGACTTCAAAGCTGTACTACGGAATAGTCAAAAAATAGCTTCACGCGTATATCATCCTGCACATGATATACGCAAACATATAAATCGCCCATCATATGTTTGACATATACCGAAAACGTCCTGATAAGCTTTTCTGACAGGGTATCCCTTAAGAACAAGCAGTCAGGGCGTTTTCATCTTTTCAGCAAATCTTCACTTTATCATGTTTGAATTATGCACAGGTTTATGGTAATCTTTGTTTATGCTGGGATATGTGAAGATATACAAGAGCGAACTTAAAGTACGCGAATACGAAATATACTGCGGTTATTACTGCGGCGTGTGCAAATCAATAGGCAGACGATACGGGCAGCTTCCGAGAATGGTGCTCAGCTATGATGCGGCGTTCCTTGCCCTGTTTCTCGCCTCTTTTGACGATGCCCCGGATGAGCCGCTCCAGGAACACTGTGCGATACATCATGTAAAGAAAAAAACTCTGATATACAACAAAGCTGTAGATTACGCCGGAGACGTAATGCTTATTTTAGCATGGCACAAGCTTTTAGATGATGTTAAAGATGAAAACAAACTATATGCAAAAACAGCTATGCTCCTGATGAAAAATGTATACAAGAAGCTGTATTCAAAATATGAAAATCTCTGCAAAAAAACAGAAAACGCACTAAAGGAACTTTCATCTTTGGAAAAATCAAAATGCGACAGTATAGATATAGCCGCCGATCAGTTTTCAACGATAATGGAGACAATATTTGAAGAAGGCGTAAAAATACTATACCAGAATTCTCTTCCGCCTGAAACTGTCGAATCCGTAAAAAAAACCGGCTGGCACATGGGTAAATGGATATACATGATAGACGCCGCAGATGACATAGAAGACAATATAAAAACAGGGGCTTACAATCCTCTCATTTACCGTTTTGCATACGATTCGGACAAAGAAAATGCAGACCAGTTCAGAAACAGGATAGAGGACTCTCTCAGATTCAATTTATTTCACTACCTTGCAGTTACAGGTAATTGCATCAACTCTCTTGATATCAAAAAAAATCAAGGTATAATAGATAATGTGGTTTATCTTGGTCTGAACAAAAAGACAGAAGAAGTTATCACACAGGTAGAAGAAAAAAACAGGATATAAATAATTTATAATATAAAGGAGAGATCGATGAATCCATATGAAGTTTTAGGCGTATCCGAAAACGCTTCCGACGAAGAAATCAAAAAAGCATACAAAGAGCTGGTAAAAAAATACCACCCTGATAAATATCAAAACAATCCTCTGTCCGATCTGGCAGAAGAAAAACTCCAGGAAATAAACGAAGCATACGAAATGCTTATGAAAGGACGCGGAGGAAACGGCTCAGGCGGCGCAACTCCCGATTACATGCAAGTCAGAAGATATATAGACGCAGGAAATCTTTCCTCTGCCGAGAGAATCCTCAACGGCACCAAAGACAGAAGCGCCGAATGGTTTTTCCTTTCTGGAATGGTCTCATACAGAAAAGGCTGGTACGATGACGCAATGAACAAGATCAAAACCGCAGCTGACATGGACCCCGGCAACGTAGAATACAGTCAGGCTTACGGACGTATAATAAACATGGGCGGTCAGTACCAGAATCAGGCCTACGGACGCGGATACGGCCGCAACGACGATATGTGCTGTCAGGCGCTTCAGTGCTACATATGCGCTGACTGCTGCTGCGACTGCATCTAAAAAGAAATGACATGAACAGCGCTTAAATGCTGGATATCGAAAGGAATATACACAGTGAAATCATCAAAGACTTCTAAAATCGCGCTTGGCGGTATATGCCTTGCACTTACGGTAGTATTCATGTTTGCCGGCTCCATAGTACCCGGCATAGAACTTACACTGTTTGCGGTAAGTTCTTTGTTTACTGCCGTTATGATAATAGAGACGGGAGTCAAAGGCGGAATACTCATGTATGCCGCTGCTGTGATCCTTGGACTGGTGATCATACCAAACAAACTGGCGATGATCCCTTACGCATTTTTCTTCGGTTATTACGGTATTTTGAAGTACTATATCGAAAAACTCAAGGGCAGATACATTCAGCTTATCGTAAAGATCATCTTTTTCGCAGTTGTTCTATGCACAGGTCTCATCGGTTTCAAGGATCTGCTCCTGGGAAGCATACATCTTCCTGACTACCCTGTCGCCGTACTCATCATTGCCGGCATTGTGATGATGGTGGTGTACGACTACATATACACCATGCTCATAAATTTCTACGTAAGGCGCATCAAAAACAAGGGTGTCGACAATATGAAACTCAGCTGATCAAATTTACGACAAATATTTCTATGATTATATATAATAAAAAATATCCGATGGAAAACAGAAGCAAATGAAATACTGTTTCCCATCGGTTTTTATATGCGGGAATTTACTCCCTTGCGCTTTACTTCATACTACAAGCTATTCGTTCCTTATCCTGTCTATCAGGCTTTCTCGTCTCATGCGCCGTCCTATCACCCACGTTACCAGGAGCTGACCTGCGACCAGCACCAGGGCCAGAAGTAAGGATTCCCATACAGGATAATGGTATTCAGTGACGCTCATGAATCCCGAATCTCTTCCCCAGAGGAATATCAGATATCCGAATATGTTGCCGAGAGTTAGAGAAGCTGCCAGCGTCCCTGCTGTGAAAACCAGTCCTTCTCCCGACAGCATCCTGGTCATCTGCCTGTCTGACAATCCTATCGCCTGGAGCATCCCCAGCTCCTTTTTCCTGGTCACTATGCTGGTTATCATGGTATTTATAAGATTCATGAATCCGATCACCGCAATCATCAAAAGTATAGCATACATAGGATATTTTACCATGCTCACAGACATAGCTCCTATATCCATCTCTTCATCTCTCGAATACAGAGAAAAACGTTCATTGCTGTCTGCCACATCCGAAAGTGCTTCCTTAACATCGTCGTATCTGTCATCATCCACCGCTACAAAAAGTTCGGTTATGCTATTGTTTTCAAGCCCCATGGATTCATATGTCTCTTCCGGTATGACGAATGTCGAAGCTCCTCCGTCATCTACGCTGGCCTGTATCGTAACTGTAAGCGGTATCTGTCTGTCCCCGTCGTAAACGGTAAAATCTATTTCATCCCCTATTTCAAAACCATATTCGTCCATAAAAGAGTCGCTTGTGAACACCGCACCGTGGTCTTCCACAAGTTTGCTGTAATCGATGCTTCCTTTTTCAATTTCATCTTTATAGCTCTCGGCTTTCTCCCTGCTTAGATCCGATATGGTTATTCTGCCCTCATCAAACAATGAAGATGGAAAATCCGAACTTACAGGAACTTCATGCACACTATTTACCCCTTCAACTCCGTCCAGTTCGAGTATCTGTCTCAGCAGATCGTCGCTGAAAGGATTGTTTTTATTTATATTATCAAGATTGTTCTCCGGATAAGTCTCATCGTTTATATCATAATCAAGCTCTATTTTAAAATCGTTCCCTTCAAGCTCTCTGTCAGCGATGTCTTCAGCTCTCATACTGTTGAGTATGCCTGCCATACTCATGAACAGCACACAGCTCAGTCCCATGGTCACCATAGTCACCACGGTGCGTTTCTTATTTCTTACAAGATTTGCTTTTGCCAGCCTGAATACATTGACACTGCCGTATCCCTTCCTGTATTTCCTGCTGTTGCTGCTCTCCTGATATCTCATAGCTTCCACCGGAGACACTTTGCCTGCCATCCGCATAGGCTTCAGAAGAGATATATACACGGTAAGAAGCACCACAACTATGACGGCTGCAAGTACCGGCAGCGAGAACATGTGTATATCGCCCGCATCATAAGACATGACGCTGACTTCCATACCCTTTTCCATAACCTTTGGCAGGAAAATATACGGTATAAGAAATCCCAAGATCAGTCCTGCCGGTATGGATACTGCCGATATGAACATACCTTCGCGCAGCAGAAGCTTTCTTATCTGCTTTTTAGATGCTCCTATTGCTTTCAGTTTTCCTATTTCCTGTACGTCCGTTATGACACCCACGTAATATATGCTGTATATCACCATGCCGGAAAATACTACGATCAGAAGCGCTACAGCCGTTACGATCTGTATAGTCTCCGTCCCCGGATCGGTAGCGACCACCAGATAGTCTTTGTTTATATTGACGTAATTTTCACTGATCCCGATATCTTCGGCAACGCTGCTTATCTTCTGACATATCTCATCGTAATTCAGCTGTCCTTCTCCCGTCACTCTGATGACAGCATCATATGTTCTGTCTTCCTTCGGTATCATTTCCTCTACAAGGGTGCCGGATATCTTCGCTCCGTAAGCTATACGCGAATCGCTCACATCCAGTTTGGACATATCTCTTTCCGAAACTATCCCGCTTATGGTAAAGTCACGGGTCTGTATCTCTCCCTCTCCATTAACGCGGAATGATATGCTGAAAGTATTTCCCACCTCCGGCTCTACATTCATCCTCTCGAAGAAAGCTTTGCTTCCCACGATCTCATCGGAATTTTCCGCATCTCTGCCTTCGATTATGTTGCCCGCTTCACTTTCGATACCGCCTTTCAGCTCTTGAGAATAAGTAAGATATCCGTTCATCTTTCCATACTCTATCGTAGCAAATATTTCATTGGTTTCAAGAGATTCGATATCGGCATGGTTTTTAAGCTTTTCAAGCTGGCCTCCAGTAAGACCTTTTATCGTCGCATGAGCGTTGCTTGCAGCTGACGCCTGCTGTTTGTTGAAATTCAAAAGTCCCACCGCTGAAGTCCCCAGCGCCATTAGCAGCGTGGTGGTGAGCGCTATGGCTATTACGGTAAGTAAACTTCGGCTCTTATTGTATCTTATTCTTTTCTTCGCAAGTGATGTTATCATTTTACTCCACCACCTTGCCGTCTTCTATGACAATAGTCCTGTCTGCCATCTGAGCTATATCCTCATCATGGGTTATCACAACTAATGTCTGCCCGTATTTTTTTGCGGAAAATTTGAGCAGCGCCATCACTTCATCGCCGGTCTTGCTGTCGAGGTTTCCCGTCGGCTCATCCGCCAGTATTATGGATGGTTTTGCAGCAATAGCTCTCACTATGGCTGCTCTCTGCTGCTGTCCTCCCGACAAAGTGTTAGGCATATTGTGAGCCTTATCTTCCAGTCCCAGTGTCTTTATTATATCCTTTACAAAATCTTCGTCTGCTGCTCTGCCGTCCAGACCTATCGGAAGCACCGCATTTTCCCATACATTGAGCGACGGCACGAGATTGAAGGCCTGAAAAACGAAGCCGATCTTCCTTCTCCTTATCCTCGCAAGGCTTTCTTCTGAAAACCCGTCAAGATTTTTTCCTGCCAGCCATACCTGACCTGAAGTCGGTCTGTCGAGAGCGCCGAGCATATGAAGAAGAGTGGATTTTCCGCTTCCGGACTTCCCGACGATAGTCACGAATTCACCCTGCCTTATCTGTATATTCACATGATCTACTGCTTTTACGAGATTGTCCCCTTCTCCGTAATATTTGCAAAGATCCTTTGTTTCAAGAATTATATCCATTTCCAAAACCTCCCTGTCGTGTCATTTTTCTTTACACCTATATATTACATACAAAGCCTTACATAAAACTTACAAAATGCCTTACATTTATCTTACATAAAAAAGAAGGCATTATCTGCCTTCTTTCTCTCTTACAGTCTTCTACAGCGGTAACTGCACTGTGAAAACACTGCCCGCTTCCTGTTTTGATTTCACCGATACAGTGCCCCCCTGATCTTCCAGGATCTTCCTTGTAAGATACAGCCCCACGCCTGATCCTTCCTGTTCTTTCACAGCATCGCTGCTGCCTCTGAAAAATCTGGCGAATATTTTGTTTCGCTCCTCCTTAGGTATCCCGATACCGAAGTCTTCTATCTCTATCCTCACAAAACTGAAAAGTTTATTCACTCTGATATTTATCCTGCTGTGCTCCGGACTGTATTTTACAGCATTATCTATGATATTGGCGATGGCTTCCACAGTCCATTTCTTATCAATCATGAGCCTTATATCTTCGAATTCTTCCGTCTCTATGTCTATATCTTTTTTCGCTGCTTTGTGATATTCCGTATTGACGGCTCCTATGAGCATGTCCGTCAGGTATACCTCTTCCGGTCTCAAGGTTATCACATTGTTTTCAAGGCGCGATATATTTATTAGAGAAGCCGCAAGACTTTCCAGTTTGTCCATCTGTATCATGCTTCTCGTGAGAAACTCCTCTTTCTCTTCCGCCGTCTCCGCTCCCAGATACATATCGAAGCATACTTTCATAGCGCTTATCGGAGTTTTAAGCTGGTGAGAAATATCTGTAACGAGAGTTTTGGTATTATCGTGCTCCTCGTTGTATTTTACAGTCTTAAGTCTCAAGGTCTCCTCAAGCTGCCTGATGGATTCTGCAAATCTTATATCTCCTGCTTCTCTCAGCTCATCATCATCGGCGGTAAATTGAAAATTTTCGGAAAGGCAATCTTCCAGTACAGAAATCAAAAGCTGATTTTTCTGCTCCTGTTTTCTCTTCATGAGAAAATATATGGCTGCTCCAAAAGCAAGCATAACTGTAAACATCGCCGCAGACACACCGATCCAAGATAAAAAAGCTCTGTCATAATCCGATCCATCCGTATCTTCGCCGTCATATCCATAGGATGCCAGCACGGCTCTTCCCTGCTTCTCATATATGCGATTTTCATCCGCCATAGCTTCTATAAATGTATTTTCCGCTTCAGGATAACTCTCTGACACAGCTCCCATAATATTTGCAATGCGGCTTTCTTCGGCACTTTTTGCCCGCTCTGTCAGAATGCCGCTTACCGCTCCCGCTGCAACAGAAAGCGCAAGTGCTGCGGCAATAAATATCAGCAATATCTTCTTCACAGTTTTTCACATTCCCTTTCCCATATGTATCCGAGTCCTCGTATATTTTTTATGACTTGCGGCTTTGAAGGATCTTTCTCAATCTTTTCCCTCAGCCTTCTTATATTGACTGCCACCGTATTATCATCCACGAAATTTCCATCTATATCCCAGATCGCTTCAAGCAGCCGGCTCTTGGATATCACTATCATAGGATTTTCCATAAAAAAGATCAGGAGCTTTTGTTCATTTGCCGTCAGCGGCAGATACTCCCCGTCTTTCATGGCGATGCTTTTATTCAGATCAAAGGAAATATTCCCTGATTTTATTATATTTTCACGTTTCCCGTCTTTAATAACGCCTGAATTTCTCAATTCGCTCTCCTTTGAGGTATCAGCGCCGTTCTCCTTAGCCGCTCCCGCCGCATCTGCCCCCGCAGCGTATCTGCTAATCACTGCGTTTACCTTTGATATAAGAACAGCCAGTGAAAAAGGTTTGGTCACATAATCATCACCGCCGGCTTCATAGCCGTTTACTATGTCCGTCTCCGTATCCATGGCCGTTAGAAAAATAAATATAGTGCTTCTGTCTCTTTCCTCTTTTCTTATGCTTTCGCAAAAATCCAGACCGCTGCCGTCGGGCAGCCCTATGTCGCATATTATGAGCGGAAAGCTATGTTCTTCGTACAGTTTTCTCGCCTCTGCTATGCTCGATGCTCTGTAAGCGCAGTACCCTTCTTTGCCGAGTTTGAGGCTTACAGCTCTGTTAAGGCTTTCATCATCTTCCACCAGCAATATATTTTTTATTATTTTTTCATTTTTATCCGCCGGTTTTATCCCGTTAAATGCAGTATCCATCTTATTACCTCCTGTACGGATAACAGTATCGCATATATGCTCTGATTTGGCAATAAGCCGTGATTGAAACCGGCAGACGAAAAAGCCCGGCGGAAATTTCCGTCAGGCTTTATGGAGTGTTTTAAGCAACTTCAATATTCACTTTGACTTATTTGGCTGTAAATGTCAGTTTTTCTCCGTCGCTGTCTATGAGCACGTCATCTCCGTCCTTTACCGTACCTCTGATGAGTTCTCCCGCCAGCTCTGTTTCCACATTCCTCTGAAGGAATCTCTTTACAGGTCTTGCACCGTAGGCAGGATCATAGCTTTCATCTGCTATGAACTTCTTAGCTCTGTCCGTAAGCTCCAGCTTTATCTCTCTTTCTTCGAGCCGTTTTTCTATATCCTTCATGGACATCTCAATTATCTTGACTATCTGATCTTCCGTAAGCGGTGAGAATACTACAATCTCATCTATTCTGTTCAGGAATTCAGGTCTGAAATATTTCTTTGTCTCGTCTTCCACTTTCTGTTTCACATCATCTGCAACGCTTCCGTCCGGTCTTATGCCGTCTATCAGATAGTTGCTTCCTATGTTCGATGTCATTATGACTATCGTATTCTTGAAGTCAACTGTTCTTCCCTGATTGTCTGTAAGTCTGCCGTCATCGAGAAGCTGCAGCAGTATATTGAACACATCAGGATGCGCCTTTTCTATTTCATCGAACAGTATAACGCTGTAAGGTTTTCTTCTCACTGCTTCTGTGAGCTGTCCGCCCTCATCGTATCCCACATATCCCGGAGGCGCGCCTACAAGTCTGGAGACGGAATGTTTTTCCATGTACTCCGACATATCTATACGTATCATGTTCCTTTCGGAATCAAACAAGGCTTCCGAAAGGGCTTTAGCAAGCTCTGTTTTTCCTACGCCGGTAGGTCCGAGGAATATGAACGAGCCTATCGGTCTGTTTGCGTCTTTCAGTCCTGCTCTTGCACGAAGCACAGCTTCTGCCACTGCTTTTACACCTTCGTCCTGACCGATTACCCGTTTATGGAGTATTTCAGGAAGTCTCAGCAGTTTTTCTCTTTCGCTTTCCACAAGCTTACTTACAGGTATACCTGTCCAGCCGGAAACGACTTCTGCGATCTCCTCTTCTCCGACTTCTTCCTTGAGCAGTCTGTCTTCATCATCTTCATCAGTCTTTTTCTTTTCTTCTTCAAGTCTTCTTTCCAGTTCAGGCAGCGTTCCGTATTTGAGCTGCGCCAGTTTTTCCAGATCGTAATTTCTCTCAGCTTCTTCCATGTCGTGTTTCACTGATTCGATCTGCTGTTTCAGAGCTTTCGACTCAGTAATGGCTTTCTTTTCACCCTCCCACTGCGCTCGCATAGCATTGCTCTCGTCCTTTAACTGCGACAACTCTTTTTCAAGAGTCTCAAGTCTTGCCTTTGACGCCCTGTCTGTTTCTTTTCCAAGAGCCTGCTTTTCTATTTCAAGCTGCATTATCTTTCTGGATATTTCATCCAGCTCTGACGGCATGCTGTCAATCTCTGTCCTTATCCGCGCTGCCGCTTCATCCATAAGGTCTATAGCCTTATCCGGAAGATACCTGTCGCTTATATATCTGTCGGACAGCGTTGCGCACGCGATAAGCGCATTATCGGTGATCTTTACGCCGTGATGTATCTCAAATCTCTCTTTGAGCCCTCTAAGTATCGATATTGTATCCTCCACCGTAGGCTGATCCACAAGGACTTTCTGGAATCTTCTTTCGAGAGCTGCATCTTTTTCTATATATTTTCTGTACTCGTCAAGGGTAGTGGCGCCTATACAATGCAGCTCACCTCTGGCGAGTTTAGGTTTCAAAAGATTTCCGGCATCCATGGCGCCTTCGCTCTTTCCCGCACCGACTATATTGTGTATCTCATCGATAAAGAGTATAATACGCCCCTCAGACTTTTCTATTTCATTGAGTACGGCTTTAAGCCTTTCCTCAAATTCACCTCTGAATTTTGCTCCTGCTATCAGCGATCCCATATCGAGTGCGAATATTGTCTTATCTTTAAGTCCCTCCGGAACATCTCCATTGAGTATCCTCTGAGCAAGACCTTCTACTACGGCTGTTTTGCCGACTCCCGGCTCACCTATGAGGACAGGATTGTTCTTCGTCCTTCTCGAAAGTATCTGTATCGTATGTCTTATCTCGCTGTCTCGTCCAATCACCGGGTCAAGCTTTCCGTCTCTTGCCATTTCCACGAGGTCTCTGCCGTATTTGTTCAAAGCATCGTAGTTTTCTTCAGGGTTCTGGCTGGTTACTCTCTGATTTCCCCTGACTTTATTAAGAGCCTCAAGGAATTTATCTTTAGTTATACCATATCGCTTGAAGATCGCGGCTGACGGCGTATTCCTTTCATCCAGCAAAGCCATATACAGATGTTCCACACTGACGTATTCATCTTTCAGTTTATCAGCTTTTTTCTCAGCGTTTAGAAAAATCTGCTGAAGCCTTCTTGTGGAATACATTGATTCAGCACTGCCCGAAACTTTCGGCAGTTTATCTATCTCTGCCTGCACCGCTCCGATGACTTCGCCTGTACTTACATCCATGAACTTAAGAAGTTTAGGTATCAGTCCGTCTTTCTGCATGAGCAGTGCAAGATGCAGATGTTCACCATCTATCTGCTGATGTCCTTCCTCAATAGCAATGTTCTGACAATCTATTATCGCGCTCTGTGCGTTTTGTGTATATTTTTCTATGTTCATAATCTCACCTCCAATATTTATGAGGCAAAAAGGATACATTTCCCTTATATTCTCCCCATTGATTACATTTTAATCCTCCGAAATACGGAAGTCAAGACTTTTTTAGCACTCACTTAATAAGAGTGCTAATAATTTTAGTCTTTTGCTGCTCTCGGGATGGATTTCTTGATTTGTGGGGGTGGGAATGTATTGGATTGCGAGGCGAGATGCCGGCGGCGGGCAGTTCATCTTGGATTTATATGCAGGGGCTTGCCTTTAAGGAAGAGGATTTTCTCTGCTTAGTTTTATGTAAACTACACTTTTATCAAAATCTGATAATTCAATGCGTATTTTCAGAAAATTTTTGCTGATATTCCGCACTCAGATAACATCTGTCTTTACATTAAAAACTTCTCAATAATGAATTCAAGGTTATCCGGGTCTTCTACATCATCCTCGTATGTGCAGATCAAATTTCTATACTGCTTCCAGCCGCCTTTTCCGTACTTACTATATTGAGTTCTGCTTCGTATCTGTAGGCTATACCTGCTTCCTCAAGTTTATTGCCTATCATCCGTTCCGACTTTGAACGCATTATCCTTCCGCCATCTGTTACATATTTAAGATATTCTTTCGCATATGTATTGCTGCAATACGGTGAGTTTGCCCATCTCCACTTTTCAGGCGGCAGTTTTATCCTGGATCTGTCTAACATATGAAATCTTTCCAGTACTTTTTCCGATCTGTTTTCTGTAATGATATCTGAAGCTTTGCAAACAGCCTTTCCCAGTTCTGCGCATATTTCTTTTCTTTCTTTTATCAGTTCGCCTAAATATATTTTTCGCGCCAGGCTGTATACTCTCACGACATCTTTAGTTATCCCTCTGCGAGTTCCGCTGACATGTTCATTGAAATAGATCTTCCCGTTTTTACATGACATGTAAATTTTTCCGCCTTCGATACTGTCAAGCTCCCGTTCAAATTATGCCAAACCTTTCCCAGCGGCAACTTTTATCCTAATAAGTTCATTTTTTATTTTCAAATTATCATACATACCTATTACCTCATTATCTCTTCACTTTCATGACGCCCTTTTCACTATATGTAAAATTTTACCATTTACTGGCTATCGCGTCAATCTACCCTTCCACGCCCTATAAAACACAAGAAAACTTTCCTTCATCTAACGCACGGTTTTCTTTATACAAAAAACGCGTCTCTGCGATATACACAGCAGACGCGTTCTGATCTTAAAAATATTTATATCTCGAGGAAACCACAGATGAATCTATACAACCTCATCACATTATCGGTGAACACGCTTCCCCCTTCTTCATACTTTCCATTTTCATAGTCTTCCGATATGGCGTGCCCTTTTTGAGCGGCTCTGGACTGTACCATATCTAAAGCAAAATCATCCTGATCTCTAATAGCGGAAACAGCTACGATACAGCAGCCTGCAATCATATCCTTTAAGTTTGCCGACAGCGATGGATCGTCTTCGCTGCTGCCTTCCTGACACTGTCGGCAAATTTTGTCATATCTCTTCTGAAGATCATCATATACGCCTATCCAGTGATCAGCCACCTCTTCATACGTGCGTTTTGCTATGTCGTTTCTGTATTCATTTCTGCATTTCTCATGATCATGACCCGCATCGGTCTTCCAGATAAAGTACTCGGTTACTGAAAAAACGCACACTTCATTTACGCCGTACTCTATGCTGTCCAATCCCTCAAACGGCGCGTTCATGAAAAAATCATCTATACCGTTGAATATTCTGCATAAAATATCCATCTTTACATTGGAAGCGACAAAATCATCCATTTCCTTTTTAAGCGTATCGGTTTCTTCGACGAGAGAATCGGCATCGTACATTTTCTTCGTGTCATCTTCGATCAATTTTTCATAAAATGCTCTGCATTTGCCGGCATTTTCCTCGTTCATCCCCTCTATTATCTTATTTATATCTATGACCTCTTCTGCTATGCCTCCTCTTGTCAGCTCTGCCGTCTCACCGGTACATATCCTCTGCATACCAATAGCAACTTCATAATTCATGCTCGTATCATCCCTCCATATATCAGTTGTTTTCCGTCAGTTCTTTAGTTTCGGAATCGCATACAACATCCCTCTCTCCGAATCGATAATGCATATATGTCTTTCCTTCTTCCGTTTCACTTTTACTCATAAAACCATTCACAAGATCAACAGCCATCTTGTCCGATTCAAGAGGCTCTCCCACAAAGGACCAGATCTTCAGCATTGCCAATACATCGTCCTCATCGTAAACAGTCGTAATACCATCAGCTATGACTACGATCTTATGCAGTACTTCCGCTATATTAAAATGAAACTGTACACTTCCGCCGTGAATTTCTTCAAGTTTTACCATTTTCATTCTTCCTTTCTGACGTTTGCGCATTTTGCTGCGCTTCATGCATTATGCTATTGCACATATTCTTTAATCAAGATCTTATCATGCAACGATTGTTTAGTCAATTTGCAGTGTATTTTCATAAAAACAAACCGGCAATATTTATTGCCGGTTTGTTTAAACATAACATATGGACTATTTTAATATAACTTTTACAATAATCTTTCAAATCCCTCAGTAGTATATTCTTTTCCTTCATTTTTCAATGCGAGTGCTTTCCTTAGCAAATTAAAGTTTTTTCTATTAATAGGATAAATAATCACAAATATAAGAGATAGTATTGTTATAAGTGCCGGAACAAGGGTATTCAACATCAGTATTCCATTCTTAACTATTTCGGAATGTACCTCTGCAGTTCCATCATATCCTACAGCTGAAAGCACTATACCACTTATCCATACTGATATTGCAGATCCTATTTTTTGAGAAAAAAGTATAAGTCCTGAAACAGACCCTTCCTGTCTTTTTCCCGTTTTAAATTCTACAACTTCATTATAATCATACAGCATAGTAGCTCCTATTGTCCAGAATGCTGCCATGCCAAACGAATTAAGGAAAGTGCATACTATGAGCTGAGCAAAAGAATTTATACCATATATATAGAAAAATATACCTACTACGATACTTATTGCCGCGGTTATTCCCATTATCAATTTTTTATCGGTTTTGTTTGATAAGAAATTACATATGGCTATATCTATAATATATATAGCTGATGATATCGTCCAATAAAGAGCTTGCTGACTTTCGCTTAAACCCAAATTTACTGACATAAGATATACAAATGCGGCTGATGCTATAGAATTTGAAAATATATAAGTAAGCCTTAAAATCATTATATATATACATATTTTATCCTTCAGTAACACGAAATATGTTTTAAATACACTAAAGATATTTTTTATAGATACTCTTTCTTTCTGCTGTATATCTTTTCTTTTATCTGTCATTTCTGACCCTCTAAGTGCCCACCATGAAACAATCCCACATATCAAGCTAAAAAGTGAGAATACAGTAGCCGCTATAGACCAAGAAGACTCATAGCTCACGCCATGATCCACGGCAAAGTCAATGATAACCATAGGGCCTGCAGTTATTATCCATGCTGCTATATATATGGCATATCCTGCTATACATTGAATGGTCACACGCTCATCATAGTCTTAAGTTACTTCTGCACCTAAAGAAAAATACGGTATCACATATCCTGTATATACAAGTCTAAATAACATAGCAATCAATATAAAATATATTATATTCCCTGTATTTCCAAAATCCACATTCAAAAACATAAGTATCATGAACAGTGAAAGAGGGAACAAAGAAACGATCATATAGGGTCTTCGTCTTCCATACTTGCTATTGCTATGGTCAGACATATATCCAACAACTGGATCTGTAACAGCATCCCAAAGCAGTGCTATCATTGAAATTGTTCCCCCTACAGCTGCCGGTATCCCGATTACATTCGTTAAGAAAAACAAAAAATATGTAGCATACATATTATACGGTATAGAATCCGACATTTGTCCTAACCCATATCCATATCGCAATTTGAATGATAATTTTTCTCTCCTGGTTTCCATATACTTATTTCCTTTCTTTTAGAAATTCTTCAACATTTTTTCTGTATCTTTCAACATCATGTTCAATAATTTTGCGCTTCCCTATCTGACCGACTCCTGCTTCTGCCATATTTCTATCATAATCTTCACAATTAAGAGGAACCTCCGGCATCCCTTTAAATACTTCCGCTTTTGAGATATCGTTGCCATAAATATTATCAAACTTGAAGTACCTGAGATCCTGTAAATAATGGTCCATGAATCTTGTCCCATATCTTCTGCATCTCTTTACTAAATCAAGATCAAGCGTGACTGTAGCAATAGCTTCACTCTGCGACCCTTCCCATATCAAATCACCTTCTGGAGAAATAACCTGAGAATGCCCGTACATTTGAAAAGCACCGCTTTTCCCCACACAGTTGGTTGAAACAAAATATGCCTGATTTTCCAATGCTCTCGCATAATGTACATGTTTATTAAGCTCATATAGTTCCTGCGGATCCATAGTAAGTTTTATAAGTACTTCCGCTCCCATAAGAGTTTCGTTCCTCGAAATCTCCGGAAAATTCATATCATAACATATCTGAACTCCTATTTTTGTCTGTTTTTCCGGAATTTCGAACACCACATATCTGTCACCGGGAGCCGCAAATTCTTCTGAAGGGTACCATGGCGCCATCTTTCTATATTTTTCTATCAAATTGCCTTCAGGATCATAGATTGGAGCTGTATTGTAAAACACACCTTCAGGAAGCTTGTCATCATACTCGTACACCGTGCCTGGAATCAAATATATCTGATGTTTTTTAGCAAGAGAAGCAAAATAATCTGAAGATGGTCCCGGTATGGACTCTGGGGTATAAGACTGGAGACACTCTACTCCAACTACCAGTTCTGGTTTATGGTATCCTGACATTATCCTGTCTAAAGCATCTTCCAAATACCTGTAATTAACAACTGTATCCTCAATCACCGGCATCTGTATAATTCCAACATTTAAAAATCTACTCATCCGTTCCTCCTTGAAATAAAATGAACAATTTTTTTATTTGCGCAAATCTATAAATTTATAATGCAATTTATATGCCATATCAAAATCAATAAAATATAGTAAAAATATATATTTTTAAAAAAAATATTTAAATTTAATCCATTAAAAACATCAAACAAAAAAGAAGTGTTAAATAATTTGAACACTTCTTTTTTTCCTTTCTCAGTAAATATCATAATTCTATAGCTCTATGTTAATTTTTATTTACATTGTAAAAAATATTTGACAGTTTTTTATGTTATTTCCAATGATTTTTAAATTTTATAAATTATTTTTTTCAAAACGTTCTAATTTATTATAAAGCGTCGTTCGTGATATTTTAAGCAATTCTGCTGTTTTATTTTTATTTCCTTTACACAGTTCAAGAGCTTTGGCTATGACTTTTTGTTCAGCAATCTCCCTTGCTTTTTCGAGTGGATCTTTCTCACTGAAAAGGTTCCCATCAATTTCAAAGCCAAAACCTTCATCAACAAAATCCCCAAGGTCATTAAGCTCTATTCTGTTTCCCAAGCACATGTTCATTGCTCTTTCAATTATATTTTTTAATTCACGCACATTGCCCGGCCAGCTGTAATTGTTAAAAAGCCTCATTACCTGAGGAGATATTCCATTTATATTCTTATTCAGTTTTCTATTCATTTCATTTATTTCTTGTCTTACCAAAATAGGAATATCTTCTTTTCTCTCTCTTAAAGGAGGTATCGACATCCTAATAATATTAAGTCTGTAATATAGATCTTCTCTAAATTTGCCTTCTCTAACAAGCGATAATAGATTTCTATTCGATGCAGCAATAATTCTAACGTCCATTTTCTTCATTTTGCCGCCTATCCTGGAAAACTCTTTTTCCTGAAGTACTCTCAAAAGTTTCGGCTGCATATTATATGGCATCTTATCCACTTCATCAAGAAACAGCGTGCCTTTTTCTGCCAGTTCTAATTTCCCTTCCTTTCCTCCACGCTTTGCTCCTGTAAAACTTCCTTCCTCATATCCAAAAAGTTCTGCTTCAAAAAGATTTTCCGGTATTGCAGCACAATTTATTTCAATCATAGGATTTTTTCTTCTCTTACTTAGATTGTGTATTGCATGGGCAACCAGTTCTTTGCCACAACCCGTTTCCGCTTCTATCAGCACTGTCGAATCAGAGTCCGCCATATGAAAAAGACGCTTTTTAAGATCATCTATAGCAGAACTTTCACCCAATATGTCCGATATAGTATACTTCATTTTCCTCAAACGATTATCTTTTACATTGAACAAATCAAGAGAATCTGATAAATCCATATTATTTTCTTTAACAAATCCACTCAATTTATCAAGTGCATTTTTCAAATCCTGAGTATTATAAAATACATCAAAATCTATTACTCCTATAGATTTTTTCCCTTTATGTATAGTCTTCATCCTGGAAACATTTATTATCCCCATGGTAGTATATATTCCTATATCGTTATCTGTACCATTTTCAAGCATATCAATAACTTTACTCGATGGATGTACATCTCTTATATTTTTACCTATTACAGAATCAAATGATGATTCTCCACTTATTGCCGTTACTCTCTCCTGCAGATCCTCTGTCATAAACTTTATTGTCCCGTCCATATCTACTACAACCAGACCGATTATATTCTCCAATATCAATCTGCACTCATCAAGCGTTAATTGGAATTTTTTATCATCCATATACGATATCCTTTCGTTATGAGAATCCCTACATTATTTACGCTAATATAATACCACAAAACAAAAACCGAAGGGCTTTGAATTTATATCTTGGCCTTTCGGTTTTATTTCAAGTTTTTTGCGGATAACCGCAGTTTATTGTGTTTTGATATATACGCTTATACGAGCTCCAGGAATACCATTTCAGCGTTGTCGCCCTGCCTTGGGCCAAGCTTCAGTATTCTGGTGTATCCGCCCTGTCTGTCCGCATACTTAGGTGCGATCTCATCAAACAGTTTCGATACTACAGTTTCATCGTAAATGTACGCCAGCGCCTGTCTTCTTGCGTGAAGATCTCCGCGCTTAGCGAGAGTTATCATTTTTTCTGCCTGTCTTCTTGCTTCCTTCGCTCTCGTGTCAGTCGTCGTAATTCTGCCTTCTCTGAGAAGGTCAGTTACGAGGTTTCTCAGCATAGCTTTTCTGTGAGCTGAAGTTCTGCCTAATTTTCTATATCCCGGCATCGCTGCATCCTCCTATTCTTTATTCATCGCTCTGTTTGAGACTTAATCCTAATTCTTCAAGCTTATGTTTAACTTCATCGAGGGATTTCTTACCGAGGTTTCTTACCTTCATCATGTCTTCTTCACTTCTGTGGGTAAGCTCCTCAACGGTATTGATGGCCGCTCTCTTCAGACAGTTGAAGGATCTTACCGAAAGTTCGAGCTCTTCTATAGTCATTTCCAGAGCTTTTTCTTTCTGGTTTTCTTCCTTCTCGACCATTATTTCCATACCCTCTGCTGAATCCGTAAGTTCTACGAACAGGTTCAAGTGCTCCTGCATTATTTTTGCTCCAATGGAAACACCTTCGCTCGGGCTTACCGATCCGTCGGTCCATATCTCGAGAATGAGCTTGTCGTAGTCGGTCACCTGTCCTACTCTCGTATTTTCAACGGTAAAATTCACTTTTCTTACCGGAGTGTATATCGAGTCTGTAGGGATGACTGATATCGGAGTATTCTCATCCTTGTTCATATCTGCCGGAACGTATCCACGTCCTCTTGCCAGATTTATTTCCATTATCAGAGTAGCGTTTTCTTCAAGAGTTGCTATATGCAGATCCGGATTGAATATCTCTACATCCGAATCACCGAGTATGTCTGCTGCAGTAACATCTTTCGGGCCTATAGCATTTATCAAAACTCTCTTAGTGCTTTCTCCGTTTAGTTTTACTGCCAGTTTCTTGAGGTTGAGGATGATCTCAGTAACATCTTCCTTAACTCCAGGTATCGTAGAAAACTCATGCAGTATTCCGTCTATCTTGACCGATGTAACGGCAACTCCCGGAAGGGAACTTAAAAGTATCCTTCTCAGGCTGTTTCCAAGCGTTGTACCATATCCTCTCTCGAGAGGTTCTACTACGAATTTCCCATAATTTGGATCTTCGTTCGAAACTATACATTCGATTGTTGGTTTTTCGATTTCTATCACTAAAAACCCTCCTTTTTATTCCAAAACTGTAACGAACAGTCACTATGCTATTTGGAATAGAATTCGACAATCAGATGCTCTGCTATCGGAGTATCTATTTCCTCTCTGGTTGGCACTGAAAGAACTTTTCCTTCGAGCTTTTCTACATCTACAGATACCCATGAAGGTACTGTTATCGACATTTCCTTAACTTCTTTGAATTTCGGAGAATTCGTGCTCTTTTCCTTAACCTTTATAACATCTCCAGCCTTAACAGCGTATGAAGGAATGTTTACCTTTTTGCCGTTTACTGTGAAATGTCCGTGGCTAACCAACTGTCTCGCTTCCTTTCTTGATGAAGCGAAGCCAAGCCTGAAGATTACATTGTCTAATCTCGTTTCCAATAAGATCATCAGGTTTTCACCTGTTATTCCCTGTTTTCTTGCAGCCTTTTCGAAGAGATTTCTAAACTGACCTTCCTGCAGTCCGTAAAATCTTCTTGCCTTCTGCTTTTCCCTGAGCTGAAGACCATAGTCAGAAACCTTGCTTCTGCCCTGTCCGTGCTGTCCGGGAGCGTAACTTCTTCTATCCAGCGCGCATTTGCTGCCGTAACATCTGTCACCCTTTAAAAAGAGCTTCTGTCCTTCTCTTCTGCATAATCTGCAGTTAGCGTCCGTATATCTTGACATGAAATTTTTCCTCCCTTCTTATTAGACTCTTCTGCGCTTCGGCGGTCTGCAGCCGTTGTGCGGTATAGGTGTGATATCTTTTATCATAGTGATCTCAAGACCTGCCGTCTGAAGAGCTCTTATAGCTGCTTCTCTTCCGGAGCCAGGACCTTTCACGTATACTTCAACTGTCTTAAGACCATGCTCCATAGCAGCCTTCGCAGCTTCTTCAGCAGCCGACTGAGCAGCAAACGGAGTGGACTTTCTTGAGCCTTTGAATCCGAGGGAGCCTGCGCTTGACCATGAAAGGGCATTACCTGACAGGTCTGTTAATGTAACTAATGTATTGTTAAAGGTAGCCTGGATATGAGCCTGGCCTTTTTCAACATTCTTACGTTCTCTTCTCTTTTTTCTGACAGCCTTCTTTACAGCTTTAGCCATATCAATCTACCTCCTTTACTTCTTCTTTCTACCTACGGTCTTCTTAGGACCTTTTCTTGTTCTGGCGTTCGTCTTTGTTTTCTGTCCTCTTACAGGGAGACCTCTTCTGTGTCTTATACCTCTGTAGCATCCGATCTCCATGAGGCGCTTGATGTTCATGTTGACATCTCTTCTCAGGTCACCTTCAACCATGTAGTCTGATTCGATGACCTTTCTTATCTTACCGGCTTCTTCTTCAGTAAGATCCTTAACTCTGGTGTCAGGATTTATTCCGGTCTTCTCTAAAATCTTCTTTGAAGTCGCCCAACCTATTCCGTAGATATAGGTAAGTCCGGCTTCTATTCTTTTTTCATTTGGTAAATCAACACCGGCTATACGAGCCATATTTTCCTCCTGTTCCCATCTTCCGTCACGTATCCTCGCCATTACCAATACTGGTGGGCCGTAATATAAACGGGATGTTCTTTAATGTTATAACATATATAAACTTAAATTAACTTGTTCTTCTAATGTCAGCCCTGCTTCTGCTTGTGCTTAGGGTTTTCACAGATAACCATTACTTTCCCTTTTCTTTTTATAACTTTGCACTTTTCGCAGATAGGCTTTACCGAAGCTCTTACTTTCATCGTAATATCCTCCCTCTACGCTTTGCCTCTCCATGTTATCCTGCCGCGTGTAAGGTCATAAGGAGAAAGCTCCACTTTTACCTTATCGCCCGGGATAATCCTGATATAATTAGTTCTTATCTTTCCGGAAACATGCGCCAGTACCTTATGTCCTGTTTCAAGCTCTACAATAAACATTGCGTTAGGCTGTGCTTCTATGACTTTACCCTCTGCTTCTATAACATCTTTCTTTGCCATAAATAGACACCTCGCTTTTACTCCGCTAATGTGAGCAGTTCAGGCTCACCATCAGTTATAACTACAGTATTCTCATAATGCGCCGCAAGCTTGCCGTCCAGCGTAACTACGGTCCAGTTGTTGGAAAGGGTCTCCACATCGTAATCCCCTTCACATATCATCGGCTCTATCGCAAACACCATTCCAGGTGTGAGCCTCGGGCCCCTGCCCGGTCTTCCGTAGTTTGGGATCTGCGGTTCTTCATGCATATTCTGTCCCACACCATGACCTACAAAATCTCTTATGACCGAAAAGCCTGCGCCTTCCGCCCTCTTCTGTATAGCATGTGATATATCAGACAGTCTGTATCCCACTTTACAGTATTTCAGACCTTCGAAAAAGCTGTCTCTCGTAACATCTATGAGCCTCTGAGCTTCTTCGCTTATGCTGCCTACCGCATACGTTCTTGCTGCGTCGCTCACATATCCTTTGTATGTGGCACCTACGTCAACGCTGACTATGTCGCCTTCCCGGATTATTCTTTTCCTGGAAGGAATACCGTGTACAACTTCTTCATTTACAGATACACACGCGCTCGCAGGAAATCCCCCATATCCTTTAAAGGTAGGGATCATCCCGTTTCCAACAATAGTCTCTTCCACAAATCTGTCTATATCGGCAGTGGACATGCCCGGCTTTATAAAGTTCTCAAGCTCTTTGAGTATATAAGCTGTAACCTTGCCGGAAGTCCTCATTAAATCTATTTCTTCTTCCGATTTAATAATTATCATGCTCACTCACCTATTATTTCAACAATAGTATTGAAGACATTTTCCAGACCTATGGCACCGTCTACGTGATATATGTTTCCTGCCTTCTCATAGTAATCTACAAGCGGCTTGGTTTCCTTGTTGTATACTTCGATCCTGTTGGCAGCAGTTTCTTCATTGTCGTCTTTTCGCTGTTCCAGCTCAGCACCGCACACATCACATATGCCTTCTTTCTTAGGAGGAATGTTCACTATATGATAGGATGCTCCGCATTTTTTGCATACCCTTCTTCCTGTGAGTCTTTTCATCAGTTCTTCCTTCTCGACCTCTATATCGAGAACTCTGTCGACTTTTTTACCCTGAGCAGAAAGGAATTCATCGAGTTTTTCCGCCTGGAACACTGTCCTCGGAAAACCGTCCAAAAGGAATCCTTCTTTGCAGTCGTCCGCTTTGAGTCTGTCTGTAGCTATTTCCACAACCAGCTCATCAGGAACCAGTTCACCCTTGTTCATGTACTCCTGAGCCCTTTTGCCAAGCTCTGTTCCTTCTTTGATGTTAGCTCTGAATATATCACCTGTCGAGATATGAGGAATATTGTATTTCTCAACTATCTTGGCAGCCTGCGTGCCCTTTCCGGCTCCCGGAGGGCCAAGCAATATCAAATTCATTTTTTACCTCCTTAGTTTTGCGAAGTAACTATTTAAGGAAACCCTGATAATTTCTCATTACCATTTGATTTTCAAGCTGCTTCATCGTATCGAGCGCTACACCTACAGCTATAAGAAGCGAGGTCCCTCCGAAATGGAAGTTTAATCCTCCCAGTTCACTTACTATAGTAGGGAGTATCGCAACTGCTGCGAGGAACAGCGCGCCTACAAATGTAATTCTCGTCATTACTCTGTTTAAGTATTCAACGGTAGCCTTTCCCGGTCTTATTCCCGGTATAAATCCTCCGTTTGCTTTCATATTCTGCGCTACTTCCATCGGATTGAACGTAACGGAAGTATAGAAGTAAGTAAAGAATATTATCAGCAGTACATTAAACACAGAATATACCCATATGCCCGGAGAACCCATCGGGGAAAGCCATTTCTCAATCCATGCCGCTGCTCCGCTTTCGGAATTCATAAAATATGTTATCGTCAGCGGGAACTGCAGGAATGACATTGCGAATATTACCGGGATAACTCCGGCCTGGTTTACTTTGAGAGGAATGTGCGTAGCCTGGCCGCCGTACATTTTTCTGCCGACAACTCTCTTTGCATACTGCACCGGAATCCTTCTCTGACCTTGCTGTACTTCGATTATTCCCACTATTACTACGATACAGAATATCAGGAAAAGTATCAAAGTTACTATGCTCATCTCTCCGTCTCTTAATCTTACCCAGATCTCCTGGATAGCAGACGGAAGTCTTGCGATGATTCCCGCAAATATTATAAGAGATATACCGTTGCCTATGCCGTGCTCGTTTATCTGTTCACCAAGCCACATAAGGAAAGCTGTTCCCGCAGTGAGCACAAGGACTATTATCGTTACAGAGAACACGTCTGTACTTATAAGCGCCTGTCTGAAAAGACCGATCGAAACGCCTATTGCCTGTATGATCGCAAGTACAACGGTCAGATATCTCGTATACTGAGCTACTTTTTTTCTTCCCTCCGTTCCTTCCCTTGCTAATCTTTCAAGTGAAGGAACTGCTATGGTCAATAGCTGAAGTATGATGGAGGCCGTGATGTAAGGCGTTATACTCAGCGCAAATATAGTAAAGTTACTGAACGCGCCTCCCGAGAACAGATTAAACAGAGCAAAAAGTCCTGTTTCGCTGTCAAAAGTCTGGGACAATACTTGCCTATCTATACCAGGTACCGGTATCTGCGAGCCGATCCTGAAGATCAGAAGCATGATAAGAGTAAATATTATCTTCTTCCTTATATCGGGAATATTCCAGGCTTTCGCGACTGTTCTTAGCATCTCCATCAGATCACCTCTGCCTTTCCTCCGGCTGATTCTATTTTTTCAACGGCAGACTTGCTGAATTTGTGAGCCTGTACAGTCAGGTTCTTTTCAAGTGTTCCGTTGCCGAGAATTTTTATACCGTCTTTAACCTGTTTAGCCATACCGATCTCTTTGATAAGCTCAGGCGTAACTACGGTACCTGCCTCGAATCTGTTTAAATCTTCCACGTTCAAACACGTATATTCAGTTCTCCAAATATTCGTAAATCCTCTCTTTGGAATTCTTCTGTACAGAGGCATCTGTCCGCCTTCAAATCCCGGTCTTACACCGCCGCCGCTTCTGGATTTCTGTCCGTTCATACCTCTGCCGGCAGTTTTTCCCTGGCCGGTAGCTGTTCCGCGTCCCTTTCTCTTGGGCGCTTTAGTAGCACCGGGAACCGCTCTTAATTCATGCAGTTTCATCTTCTTTGCACCTCCTGTCCTATAATTCCTCTACAGTTAAAAGATGCGATACTTTGTTGACAGCTCCCCTCGTTACCGGAGAATCAACCAGTTCAACCGACTGGTGCATCTTCTTAAGTCCTAACGCTTCTACAACCTTCTTCTGCTTAGGGGAAGCGCCAATAACACTTTTAGTCAATGTGACTTTTATCATCTTTGCCATTGTTTCTTCCTCCTTATCCTAAGATTTCTTCCTTTGTCTTTCCTCTTCTTCTGGCAACTTCTTCTACCGTCATGAGCTCTTTGAGGCCCTCGATAGTAGCGTATGCCATATTTACAGTGTTATTTGAGCCTATGGACTTAGCTCTTATATCCTTGACTCCCGCAGCTTCAAGAACTGTACGAACAGATGAACCTGCGATAACTCCTGTACCTGGGAATGCCGGCATCAGGAGAACTTTTCCTGCTCCAAAAACACCCAGTTGTCTGTGAGGAATAGTGGTTCCTACAGTCGGAACCGATATTAAGTTTTTCTTTGCATCTTCCGTAGCTTTTCTTACAGCTTCAGGAATTTCCTGAGCTTTACCGAGACCTACGCCAACGTGACCTTCGCCGTCTCCAACTACTACAGTAACGCTGAATCTCATGTTTCGTCCGCCTTTAACGGTCTTGGCAACACGTCTGATGTTTACAATAGTTTCAGTTAAGTCCAGCTTTGACGCATCTATAGTATTACGCATTCGATTTACCTCCTGTTAGAATTTCAGACCTGCTTCACGAGCACCGTCAGCAAGTTCCTTAACTCTTCCGTGATAGAGGAATCCGCCTCTGTCAAAAGTAACCTCTTCGATTCCCTTTGCCAGTGCTCTCTTTGCTATAGCTTCTCCGACTGCCTTGGCAGCGTCTTTGTTGCCGCCGTATTCTATGCCGGACTTTAACTCCTTATCTATTGTGGATGCCGAAGCAAGTGTAACTCTGTTTACATCGTCGATAATCTGAGCTGAAATGTTCTTATTGCTTCTGTACACACAGAGTCTAGGCTTTTCAGGAGTGCCGGAAAGATTTTTTCTGATTCTCTGATGTCTGTTGACACGTCTGTCATTTCTGCTTTCTTTAGCCATTTCACATTACTCCTTTCTTTACGACGTAGCTCCGGTCTTGCCTTCTTTTCTGCGTATATGTTCGCCGTCGTACTTGATGCCTTTTCCTTTGTAAGGTTCAGGCTTTCTGTACGCTCTTATATTCGCAGCATAGTTGCCGACCTGGGCTTTGTTTATACCTTTAACGACTACTGTTGTAGCATCCGGAGCTTCTGTAGTGATCCCTTCAGGATCTTCCAGCTCTACAGGATGTGAGAAACCGAGATTCATAACGAGCTTCTTGCCCTTCTTCTCAGCTCTGTATCCAACGCCTACGAGGATAAGCTTCTTTTCATAGCCTTCCGTAACACCGACAACCATGTTGTTGATGAGGGTTCTTGCAAGACCGTGCTGTGATCTGTGTTCAGCAGCATCGCTTTCTCTCGATACAGTAACTACTCCGTCTTTTACTTCTATATTCAATAAGCTGCTTACCTTTTCCTGCAGTTCGCCTTTAGGTCCCTTAACTGTCACGACATTCCCGCCGTCAACTTTGACCTCTACGCCGGCAGGAAGACTGATTGGCTTAATACCTATTCTTGACATTTTTTATATCCTCCTACCATACATAACAGATTACTTCGCCGCCTACGCCTAATCTTCTGGCCTCTTTATCGCTTATTACGCCCTTGGACGTAGAGATAACAGCGATACCAAGTCCTCCTAAAACTTTAGGTACTTCATTTGCCTTAGCATAGGATTTAAGGCCCGGCTTAGATATCTTTCTGATTCCGCTTATAACTCTTTCCTTATCAGGACCGTATTTCATCGTAACTCTGATCATGCCCTGCTTGTTGTCTTCGATAACTTCGAAGTCTTCGATGTATCCTTCTTCTTTAAGTATTCCTGCTATGGATTTCTTCATCTTTGATGCAGGAATGTCAACTGTTGGATGCCCTGCGGTATTTGCGTTTCTGATTCTTGTAAGCATATCCGCAATAGGATCTGTCATTGTCATTTTCCGAATCTCCTTCCTCCACCAGTTCGGCTGCAATTGTCCTCACGATTGACTCCGCAGGAGACAGAGTGATGGAACTTGCGCCGTCATATGCTGCAGCACTTTTAGTGCGTGGCAGCCAACGACGCAGCATTTGCCGCTTTGTGGATAGTAGTTCTAACTTATTTTTTATACAATCGCTGCCGTATCCGACTTTTCGTGAACGACCGAACGATTACCAGCTTGCTTTCTTAACGCCAGGGATATCGCCTTTGTAAGCGAGTTCTCTGAAGCAGATACGACAGATACCGTACTTCTTGAGTACTGAATGCGGTCTTCCGCATATTCTGCATCTCGTATACGCGCGTGTAGAATATTTAGGTTTTCTCTGCTGCTTCACTTTTAATGAAGTTTTCGCCATTTGTCTTTTCCTCCTCTATTTCTCAAACGGCAGTCCGAGACCCGCGAGCAGAGCCGCAGCTTCTTCGTCTGTCTTAGCTGTAGTCGTAAATACGATATTCATACCTTTTATCGTATCAACTTTATCGTAATTTATTTCAGGGAATATGAGCTGTTCTTTGATACCCATGGAATAATTTCCTCTGCCGTCAAAGGAATTCTTGCTTACTCCTTTAAAGTCCCTTACTCTCGGAAGAGCGATATTGAAAAGTTTATCAATAAAGTAATACATGTTTTCGCCTCTTAAAGTGACTTTAGCACCTACAGGCATACCCTGTCTTACTTTAAAGTTTGCTATTGATTTTCTGGCTCTCGTAACAACAGGTCTCTGTCCTGTGATAAGAGCGATCTCTTCTACTGCGCTTTCCATGATCTTGGCATTTTCCTTAGCCTCGCCCAGCCCCATGTTTATAGTAACTTTCTCAAGCTTAGGCACTTCCATCGTGTTGTCATACTTGAACTGCTCCATCAGCGCAGGATACACATCATTCTTGTATGTTTCTCTCAATCTTGCTGTCAAAACCGTCTCCTCCTTTCCTAATCTATTACGGCGCCGGTCTTCTTCGATACTCTAACCTTCTTGCCGTTTTCAATCTTGTATCCGATCCTTGTCGGAGCTTTTGCTTTTGAATCATAGTACATAACGTTGGATGCGTCTATAGGACCTTCCTGATGCTTTATCTCAGCAGCTTCTTTCTGAGTCTGCTTCTGATGCTTAGTCTGAATGTTGACGCCTTCAACGATCACTCTGCCTTCTTTAGGCATTGCCTTCAGCACTTTCCCGGTTTTTCCCTTGTCTTTTCCGGCAAGTACTATTACTGTGTCATCTTTTCTAATTCGCATCTCGTACACCTCCTATAATACTTCCGGTGCCAAGGATACTATCTTCATGAAACCCTTATCCCTGAGCTCTCTTGCTACCGGTCCAAAAATACGGGTTCCAACCGGCTGCAAATCATCCTTTATAACAACTGCCGCATTCTGGTCGAACTTAACATAGCTGCCGTCAGCTCTTCTGGCACCGTGCTTTGTTCTTACCACAACGGCTCTGACTACATCACTTTTCTTTACAACTCCGCCAGGCGTCGCATCCTTTACCGCACATACGATAACGTCGCCTATGTTGGCGTACTGACGGCTCGTTCCGCCGAGTATGCGGATGCACAAAAGTTCTTTGGCACCGGAGTTGTCAGCTACCTTTAATCTTGTTTCAGTCTGAATCATAACCAGGCGCCTCCTTTACTTAACTTTTTCAACTATATTCACAAGTCTCCATCTCTTGTCCTTAGAGAGTGGTCTTGTCTCCATAATTCTGACTTTATCTCCTATATTGCACTCGTTGTTTTCGTCATGGGCTTTAACTTTCTTGGTTCTCTTTACCGCTTTTCCGTAAAGGGAATGTCTTACGAAGTCTTCTACCGCAACGACAATTGTTTTATCCATCTTGTCGCTTACAACCATGCCGACCATTGTCTTTCTTCTGTTTCTTTCAACTGCCATAATCCATCCTCCTTTCCGTTAGTCCTGAACCTTTGCAAGTTCTTTTTCCCTTATGATCGTTTTAACTCTTGCAATGTCTCTCTTTGTCTCACGCATCTTTATCGGATTTTCAAGCTGACCTGTTACATGCTGAAATCTCAGGTTAAAAAGGTCTTTTTTCATCTTCAACAGTTCGGCGTTCAGCTCCGCTTCCGACATTTCTCTTATTTTCTTCAATTCCATTATGCTTCACCACCCTTTGCTAATTCCTGGCCTTTGATGGCAAATTTACATTTAACCGGCAGTTTGTGGGATGCAAGCCTCATAGCTTCTCTTGCCTGTGCTTCCGTAACTCCTTCTATCTCAAACATAACTCTGCCCGGTTTAACTACTGCTACCCAGTACTCAGGAGCACCTTTACCGGATCCCATACGTACTTCAGCAGGTTTCTTAGTTACTGACTTATGCGGGAAGATCTTGATATAAACCTTACCACCTCTCTTTACAGATCTCGTCATAGCGATTCTGGCTGCCTCGATCTGATTTGAAGTTATCCATCCACACTCTGTGGCAGTGAGACCATATTCACCGTATGTTATAGTGTTGCCCTTAGTGGCTTTACCTTTCATTCTGCCTCTGTGGACCCTTCTGCGTTTAACGCGCTTTGGCATTAACATGACGCGTGTCCTCCTTTCAATGTCTATTCTTCAGTAGCGGTTTCTGTATTTTCGGAAACCTGTGATTCTTCAACCTGTGCTTCTGCTGCCTTCTTTGCAGCTTCTTCAGCCGGATCAACTTTCGGAGTCTTTCTGACTCTTGGATTTACTGCCTTAGGAGCCTCGGCTCTTTCGTTTCTTCTGTCATCTCTTCTCGGTCTTCTCTCACCGTCTCTTCTCTGTCTCCTGTCGCCCTTTCTTCTGTCTCTTCTGCCTTCCTTTTCTTCAGGCACAGCGCTCTTGAGACCTTTGTCGAGAATCTCGCCGTGGTTTATCCAAACTTTTACGCCGAGCTTTCCGTATGTCGTGTCGGCTTCGGCAAAACCGTAGTCGATATCCGCTCTGAGTGTATGAAGAGGAACATTACCTTCGCTGTACTTTTCCGATCTTGCGATCTCAGCACCGCCGAGTCTGCCGGAAGCAAGTACCTTTATGCCCTTAGCGCCTGCTTTCATAGTTCTGCCGATAGCCTGCTTCATTGCTCTTCTGAAGGAAACTCTTCTTTCGAGAGCCTGAGCGATGCTTTCAGCTGTAAGCTGTGCGTCGAGTTCTGCTCTTCTTACTTCTTTTATATCTATTATTATTGTTTTCTTAGTCATCTTTTCGAGCTCGGATTTGAGATCGTCTATACCGGTTCCGGATCTTCCGATCACCATTCCAGGCTTAGCTGTAAGTACGATGACTTTAAGCTTGTTTTCAGCTGCTCTTTCGATGAGTATCTTGGATACTCCCGCAGCATAGAGTTTTTTCTTTACAAATTCTCTTACTTTGTTGTCTTCGATAAGGTAATCAGCGAATTTGTTTTTATCTGCATACCATTTCGAATCCCAGTCTTTTATTACGCCTACTCTCAGTCCGTGAGGACTTACTTTCTGACCCATCTTTGAACCTCCTATTCCTAATTCTTTTCCTTGAGAGTAACGCCCACGTGGCTGCTTCTCTTTAAAATCATCGATGCTCTGCCCTGCGAGCCTGCCCGCCATCTCTTCATCGTCGGTCCCTGATGAGCATATACTTCGGCTACATAGAGGTTATCGGTATTCATTTCCTTAACGTCCGCATTGGCCGCTGCGGATTTTACAACCTTTTCAACTATTTCAGCTCCTTTTCCCGGAGTGAACTTCAAAATGTTCAATGCCTCATCTAAGTCTTTGCCTCTTACCAGGTCGGTAACCGGCTTAAGCTTGATAGGAGACATTCTTACATACTTTGCAATTGCTTTTGCTTCCATTTTCAATTATCTCCTTTTCTTACTTTGATTTCTTATCTGCGGCATGGCCTCTGTAAGTCCTCGTAGGAGCAAATTCTCCCAGTCTGTGACCTACCATATCTTCCGTAATATATACAGGCACATGTTTTCTTCCGTCATGTACTGCTATCGTATGTCCCACCATCTGAGGGAATATGGTCGAAGGTCTTGACCATGTTTTTATTACTTTCTTATCGTTAGCCGCGTTCATCTCTTCGATGGCTTTAAGCAGCTTGGCGTTTACGAAAGGACCCTTTTTAAGTGATCTGCCCATTATATTTGCTCCTTCCTTTTATTTTTCATTTCTTCTCTTTACGATATATTTATCGGATTTCTTGTTTTTCTTTCTTGTCTTGTACCCAAGAGCAGGTTTACCCCAAGGTGTTACAGGGCTTACACGTCCGATTCCGGCCTTACCTTCACCACCGCCGTGAGGGTGATCGTTAGGGTTCATTACAGACCCTCTTACCGTCGGTCTTATACCCATATGCCTTTTTCTGCCTGCTTTACCTATCTGGATGTTCTGGTGATCGAGGTTTCCTACTTCACCGACAGTGGCTCTGCATTCGATCCTTACTCTTCTTACTTCTCCGGACGGCAGTCTCACCTGAGCGAAGTTTCCTTCTTTTGCCATGAGCTGTGCGCCGTTTCCTGCGGATCTTACCATCTGGCCGCCCTTTCCAGGCTTGAGTTCTACATTGTGTATAACAGTACCTACAGGAATGTTGGCAAGAGGAAGTGCGTTTCCTACTTTGATATCAGCTTCTGCTCCTGATTCTATCACGTCGCCTACCGAAAGTTTGTTTGGAGCTATGATATATCTCTTTTCACCGTCTGCATAATTTATCAGAGCGATGTTGGCGCTTCTGTTCGGATCATACTCGATAGTAGCCACTGTTCCAGGAACGCCGTCCTTATTTCTTTTGAAATCTATGATCCTGTATTTAGGTCTGTATCCGCCGCCTCTGTGTCTTACAGTGATCTTGCCTCTGGCGTTTCTTCCCGAGTGCTTCTTAAGAGTTACTGTAAGTGACTTCTCCGGTGTGTCGCAAGTGATTTCCTCAAACGTGGAAACCGTCATTCCTCTTAAACCAGGAGTGGTCGGATTGTATTTTTTTATTGCCATCGTTTCCTACCTCCTATATTACAGACTCTGGAAGAATTCGATTTCCTTACTCTTTTCTGTAAGGGTCACGATCGCCTTTTTGCTGGCGGATGTCATGCCTACGTATCTTCCCATTCTCTTTTTCTTACCTACAACGTTCATAATATTTACTTTAGCAACTTCCACATCGAAGATTTCTTCAACAGCGTTTTTAACTTCTGTCTTGTTAGCGTCTACCGCAACCTTGAATGTGTACTTCTTTACCTGTGCGTCCTCCATGCTCTGTTCGGAGATAACAGGCTTCAATATTACATCGTAAGGAGTTTTCATTATGCGTACACCTCCTCAATCTTTTCAATAGCTTCTTTAGTAACTATGAAGCTTGTATGATTGATAATCTCATATACGTTCATAGTCGTTACGAGAGCTGTTCTCACACCCTGTATGTTGGATGCTGATCTTACTACGTTCTCGTCTTTTTCTGCTGTTATTATCAGAGCTTTCTTTTCTGCCTTTATGTTTTCAAGCATTTTTACCATTTCTTTTGTCTTAGGCTCATCGAATTTGATTTCATCGAGTACGATGATCTCGTTTTCTTTAACCTTCGATGAAAGCGCTGACAGCATCGCAAGTCTTCTGAGCTTCTTAGGCAGGGTGTATCTGTAGCTTCTTGGCTTTGGTGCGAATACTACTCCGCCTCCAACCTGCGACGGGTCTGTCGTACTACCCTGTCTGTGTCGGCCTGTACCTTTCTGTCTGAAAGGCTTTCTGCCTCCTCCTCTGACTTCAGCTCTTGTCTTCGCAGACTGTGTGCCCTGTCTCTTGTTAGCTAAAATATTCTTTACTACCGCATGTACTGCGTTCTGGTTTGGCTCGATACCGAAGATCTCGTCTTTCAGCTCTATCTGTCCGGCTTCCTGGCCTGCCATATTCAGCATTGTCACTTTTGACATCTTACTTCCTCCTTCCTGAAGTCATCTATTTGTCCTGACCCTTTACTGCATACTGGATGCGGACTATACCGCCCTTGTTCCCCGGAACTGCACCCTTTACCAGCATCAGGTTCTTTTCTTCTATAACTTTCACCAGCTCGATATTCTGTACCGTAACTGTCTCGCGTCCCATTCTTCCCGGACCTGCATTTCCTTTGAATACTCTCGAAGGATAAGTACCTGCGGCAAGCGCTCCTGCGAGTCTCTTGTGCTTTGAGCCGTGGCTCATAGGGCCTCTGTGGTGTCCGTGTCTTTTAATGTTGCCCTGTGTGCCCTTACCTTTTGACGTGCCTGTTATGTCCAGTTTCTTTCCTTCTTCAAAATCAGCAACCGTGATCTCCTGTCCAACTTCGAAAGTTTCGCCTTCCTCAGGTTTGAACTCTGCAAGATATTTCTTAGGTGCTGCACCGGCCTTTTCGAAATGTCCTGTCATAGGTTTGTTGACTCTCTGCGGTTTAGCATCAACGAATCCGAACTGTACAGCGTCGTATCCGTCGTTTTCAACGGTCTTGATCTGAGTTACCGTCATCGGGCCTGCTTCTATCACCGTTACGGGTACTACCGCATGCTCGGTGAAGATTTGGGTCATGCCCAGTTTTTTTCCCAAAATTGTCTTCATATTTTTCCTCCTTGATTCTTACAGCGGAGCAAGCCCTAACCCAGTGAACGCAGTGAGCTGCGGTAGGTCAACGTGCCTTGCGGCACCAGCCTGCTCATACTAAGGGGAGTTCCCTTCGCTTTAAATTATAATTTGATTTCGATATCCACTCCTGCAGGCAGATCCAGTTTAGTGAGAGCATCTGTAGTCTTTGCCGTTGCGCTGGTGATATCGATCAATCTCTTGTGAGTCCTCTGTTCAAACTGTTCTCTCGAATCTTTGTACTTATGAACCGCTCTGAGGATAGTAACAACTTCCTTCTCAGTCGGAAGAGGTATAGGTCCTGAAACTTCAGCGCCTGTTTTCTTTGCCGTTTCTACGATCTTCGCAGCCGACTGATCAAGGATCGCATGATCATAAGCCTTGAGTTTGATTCTGATTTTCTGTAATTCGCTCATTTTTTCCTCCTAAAACTTTTTGTACTGTTTTCGCTACTCATGTACAAGGGCTCTTACCGAATCCCCGCATATTTACACGGTTTCAGGGCTTTACGCATTCGATGCGCCGCTTGATACACGCCCTCGTGTGTTTCTTATATTTTTCACACAATAAAAATCCGGCGAAACCCCTCGCCCCCATCTCACGTGGGGACAATTCTCAGTGGAAATTCTCCCATAGCAAGGTAACTTCCCACGTCATCGCCTTACACAAGCCTTTGTAGTATATACCAAGATTCACGATTATGCAAGAGTTTTGAGAAAAGTTTTTTGCATTTTTTTCGTCATCAAAATCTTGTATTTGCAATATATACAGCCACTATATACGTCACACTTTTTCAGGTGTTTCTTATTTTGCTTTTAAAATGCCTATAAGACGCTATTTTCCGCTGATCTCCGGTTCCAGGGCCTACTAAATTTGTATCGCGCAATGTGTGCTGGAGTAAGTTCAATAGTTTTAATTATTTTTATTTTGGAGCGGTGCATATGTATTCAGTATATAAACAGCATCGATGCGCTTTACATCCAGCGTCACGATTCACTTTATTTTGTCCGCTGTGTTCGTTCTGTTTATTCTTTCCGTTCGATCCTTTCTGTTCATCAGATATCATACCCCTGCTGGGTAATTTTTCAAAAACTATGAAAAAACGGCCTTTTCAGGCCGTTTTTGATAATTTTTTGTGTTATGTAAACCGGTTTCACGTGTGCTGCTGCACAGAATCAGTCGAATTCACAAAAATCCGCAAATAGGTTTCATTTTTATATATTTCACCGAAATTTATCAACAAATAAATATTCGCCTCAAAATTTCCATCTGAAAAATTTGTAAAAAAGCGCCGAAAAATATGTTTTTTGATAAATGTACGGTTTACATAAAACTTTGCATTGTCATAGCACCGTACGCAACGAAAAAACAAAGTCATCTATCCGACTAAGTCTTCCAAGTATCCTACATTCATCAGCAAGATCAAAACCCCAGCACCTCATTGACAAGCACTACATGTATCCTGTCTTTATCCGGCGAAAATCTCGTAACTGCTGTGAAGCTGCATATGGTATTTCCCGGACTGAGACAATCGGCGCATTTTCCCGTCACGGCACAAGGTGTTTTCTTTCCCAGTCTTATGCTGTTCGGCGGGCAGGCTTCCGTCTTTATTCGGTCTTCAGCATCAGAAATATCAGCGACCAGTTTATTGACCCCAACGACAAAAATAACTTTTTCAGGTCCGAATATAGTAGCTGCCACGCGGTTTCCTGTACCATCTATATTGACTATCTCTCCATCCATCGTAAGAGCGTTCACGCTGGACAGATACACATCGCACACCATAGCTCTGCGCCTTAGCTCCATGGTTTTTTCTCTGTCTTCTCTCACTTCCATGGCGTCTATTATATTATAACTTCCGTTTTTAAGCAAATCCTTGACGCCTATCTCATCCAGAGTCGCAGAGCCTCCCCAGGAAACTTCACTGCCTTCGTCTATGAGTTCGAGTACTTTCTGAGCTGCATCTTTTCCCGTTTCACAGTAATACCCGTTCATATTTCTCTTTTCCAGGCTTTTTATGACTGTGTCCAGCTTAACTTTTCCAGCCATTTTCATATCTCTGTTCAGTTCCATCGCTTACCTCCTGTATCAGTTTACTCAACAAATATGCTCCCGCCTATGAATTCACGCATTATAGAATTGTTCGGTATATCTTTTTCGTCCTCCAGCACCTCGAAAAATTTTATGAATTTCAGCATCCTGACAGCTTCACTGTACTGTGCGCTGTCAGAAGGTACACTCTCGAGCAGAGGCTCGGCATATTTTTTAAGTATTGCAAGCTCGTAAACAAGCGCCGAATTGAACAAAACGTCAGCTTCACCGTTGTAAGGGAATATGTTCTTGTCTTCACCTGCCCTGACTTTCGGCCACAAAGCAAGCGTCGCTTCTGCCGAATGTCCTCTGTACTTGTAATCCCTGACTATTCTCCTCAGTATCCTCGCATCTGTAGTCGGCACTCTGTTGTGTACGTCTATATTGAGCTGCGTGAAAGGACTTATATATATTTTGAACTTCTCATCATCATCGATATACTCCGTCAGTTTTCCATTAAGAGCGTGTATCCCCTCTACTACGATAGGCTGATTATTCCTTATTGAGGTGATCCTTTTGCCGAACACTTTTTTGCCTTCAAGAAAATCAAATTCAGGAATATCCACTGCGCGTCCTTTCAGAAGACCGTTCATATTATCGTTGAACAGCTGTATATCCAGCGCCTCCAGGTCTTCATAATTGGGAAGCCCATCATCGCCGAGAGGAGTCTGGCTTCTTTCCACGAAATAATCATCGGTGCCCATATAAAGCGGCGAAAGTCCGTTGACTCTGAGCTGTATGCACAGTCTTCTGGCAAAAGTGGTCTTACCGGACGATGAAGGTCCCGCGATCAAAATTATCCTCTTTTTGCGTCTCGTTATCTTATCAGCTATCTCTGCGATCTTTTTCTCGTGGAGCGCTTCCGAGAGCAGTATGAGCTCCCTTGCATCTCCGCTTTGGATCTTTTCATTCAAGTCGGGAAGATACGCAACTTCAAGCAGTTTCTGCCATTTATTAGCTTCCCCGAAGGCCGAGTATAACTTCCTGTCATCTTTGAAAACCGGCATCCTGTCCGGTCTTGACGGATGAGGAAACCTGAGCAGCACTCCTCTGCGGTATTTTCTAAGCTCAAAATGCTCTATATACCCTGTCGACGGCGCCATTAGACCATAGAAAAAATTCCTGTACCCTTCTATCCTGTAAAACTTTGCTTCTTTCACTTCGGAAGTTTTTTCAAGTAGCCTTGATTTTTCAGGATAATTGTACTTTCCCCACAGCTCTATAGCTTCCTGTCTGCTGTATACCTCCCTCACTATAGGCAGGTCTTCATCCACTATTTCCCGCATACGTTTCTCTATAGCTCTTACCTGTTCGGCAGTGATGCTACCCTTAGTCTTTATCTCGGTATAAAGCCCGTTGTTAAGGGAATTTTCTATTTCCACCGCCAGATCTCCCAGAACATCCATTACAGCCTTGAGATAGATGAGCGACAGACTGTGCTGGTAAGCAAGATTCGCACTATGAGTCCTCATATCAAGAAGCTCCACTTTGCAGTCTTCCTCAAGCATATATGTCAGCTCTTCATCCTTTCCGTTCACTCTTGCCATGAGCACAGTATAAGGAAGCTCCTTTTGATATTCATCTGCTATATCCTTAACAGGAAGCGGACCCTTTCTTTCTATTTCAATGAAATCATCGTCCTTCTGAAGTCTCAAAACAATCTTCATGATCGATCCTCCCATTTAAAATCAATACTTGCGGTAATTTATAGTATACCACAACAACTCAAAGCATACAAAATCACCCCGCAGGATCATAATATCTGCGGGGCGTTCTTTAAATGATATTCATATTTTACGGCTCTTATTACTGCACTGTACCGTGCCGCGCTTTACTGCACTTCCTGTGTATCTTCGCAGTCTTCCGAAACCCTGCCCGGCGTGCGCCGCTTCCTGAGAAGCTCTATCACCGTCCTCATTTCCTTTTCATGAAGAGTAACGCCGCGCGACATATGTTCGTGAGCGGGGTCCCAGTCACGTATATCGTACTTTACAGCTCCGCCGTTCCAGCTCACCAGATTGAGCTCCTTGTTCCATCCCGTGGCATACGAGGCTATGATCCCTATATTCTCCACGATCTCGAATGTAACATCTCTGTCCGCCATACCGTTTACCGACATTTTTATCTCCTTTCCCTTCAACTCTCTGATACCTCTTTATGAAAGCATAATATCACAAATGGAAAATTTTGTCAATAACTTGATGGCTGTGGGAATTATTCAGCTTTTTTATCCATAGCAGCTTTTATAAGCGCCGGAAGTCTGCGGCATTTTTCCTCGGATATGGACGCCACCGATACTCTGAGGCCCTTTGCCAGAGGAACTATGAACACACCCTCCTTCTCCAACTCAGCGCTGATACCATCAGGGTCCTTGCAAGGTATCGATACAAAAAATCCGGCATCAAAAGGCACAGTGACGAGCCCTGCCTTTTTAGCTTCTTCAGTAAACGCTCTGCCTCTTTGCAGGAGCATATTTCTGTATCTTGCTCTCTCCTCGTTCACCTTTTCGAGAAGTTCTTTATCTCCATATATCCTCGAAAGTATGACCTGCGCAAGCTTAGCGCTGTTGGACCACGATCCTCTCGAAGAATACTCGCATACAACTTTGAATTCTTCTGCTATATCCGGCGTCTTGGCTATACATATCATAGCTCCGCATCTCGTTCCGTAAAGAGTGAAAGTCTTGGAAAGACTGTAGGCCATTATGGAAATAACATTTTCCGGCAGTCTTTCAAGCTTAGGAAGAAATCTTCTGTACTCTTCTTCATCCCCGGCAAAATCTATATACGCCGCATCTATTACGAGGGCTATCGCCTTGCCGCATTTCGCTTCATCGCACAGAATGTCTATGACATTGTCCCAATCCTCAAGGGTAAGGGAATAGCCCGTAGGATTGTGGGCAGGCGTATTGAGTATTATTACAAGACTTTCCTGAGCCGCAAGCAGCTTCGCTGATTTTTCCCTGAAAGAGTCGCAGTTGAATTTTCCGTCTTCAGTAAAAAACTCAAAGGTCGCTATGCTTCTTCCTATCTCTCCTGCAATAGTATTGTAAGGCGCCCAGTGCCAGTCAGAAGTAAGCACTTCATCTCCGCCGTCCGAATAATTTGATATCACATTTCTGAGAGAGCCTGTACCTCCGGGAGTTGCCACAGCTTCGATGTAGCCTTTAGGTTTGTGTGCTCCGAAAGCCGCCTTCTGAACAGCTTCCTTAAATGTGGCGATCCCGCCTATAGGAGCGTAATCCGCATAATCCTTAGGATCAAGATGCTTGAAAACATCATCTACAGACGAAAGCACGACGAGATTTCCTTCATCATCCAAAAGAGAGCCTATAGTCGCATTTATCACTTTATCCGCACCCTTTTCCGCTATCATAGCTTTCGCTCTGCTGCTTATACCGAAAATTTTATCTTCATGGGGTATATGTCTCCCGTTGCTTCTCGCTAAAATATACTCTGCCATTTCATTCACCTCTGTATCTTTCTGCATATTATATTACGTCTTTGCACGTCATCGCGTACATTATACCATGACTTTTTTTAATTACAAGTAATTAGCAGTATGAATTTCTGTATATGAGTCGATAATAAAATCATGGAGGTGAGAAGTAAATGCGACAGGAAAAAAAGCAGAAAGACAAACCCGCCATCGTTCTGGTACTGTGTTTCTGCCTTATGGCTCTTATTTCAATATTTGCAGTAAAAGCCAGTATAGATAAGGTCAAAGACAATATGGGTCCGGGCGATGTTGCCGATGTTGCCGAAGAAAAAGCCGTTGACGGTGACAGAACCGAAACCTCCGCCAATGTGGTGGACAGCCGCGAAAACGAAAGTGAAAACACTCCGGCTGTTCCTTCGGATTTTATTCTCCCCATAGAAGGAGAAATTATCATGGACTATTCCATGGACATGCCCATATACTGGGAGACCCTCGATCAATACATGACTCACAGCGGCATAGATATAGCCTCTGCGGCAGGCAGTGATGTAAAAGCATGCGCTTCAGGCACCGTCACAAAGATCGAGGAGGATGACAAGTTCGGCATGACTGTGGAGATCAACCACGGAGACGACATCATATCCATGTACGGAAATCTTTCAGAGGAAGGACTCATAGAACTTGGGGAAGTCGTCTCTCAGGGAGACATAATAGGACAGGTCGGCAAAACCTCACTGTTCGAATTTGACAGTCCCGAACATCTACACTTTGAAATTAGACTCGGAGACGAATACAAAGATCCTTCAGAATATATAAAAGGTCTGTAGGCTATTGCCCGCCAAACCATGATCGGCACGAATATCCCTGCAAAAGAAAAACCGGAATGCGGCTGACGATCCAGTCTGCGCTTTCTTCCGGTTTTTTATCGTGTTTTGGGTATGGTAAATCTTACGTAATTTATATTTTTTCCTCTTGATTTGAATTTTTCTTCATATTCAGTGGTCGTATACCTGGACTCGTATCCGCTGCTGTGAAGATCCCTCGTCATCTCCTGGATATTTCCTCCGCAGGCCTTTATTTCCTCCAGGGAAAATTCAAACAGCTCATCGTTGTCCGTCTTGAACTCTATGAAACCTTCCGGCTTGAGCGAATATGCATAATCCGCAAGACGCTTCCTGTGCGTAAGCCGTCTTTTGGCATGTCTTGCCTTAGGCCACGGGTCGCTGAAATTCAAATAAATACCGGCAAGGCTGTTTTCCGGAAAAATATCCTCCATCCTGTCTATGAAAAACGGCATGAATTTGAGATTTTTGAGCTCTCTGCCGCTGTTTTCCATGAAGGTTGTTTTTTCAAGTGCTCTGAGCACCACCGTCTCCTGACCTTCGACAGCAATAAAATTTTTATCCGGATTGTCACAGGCTTTTTTTATAATAAAATTCCCTTTGCCGCATCCTATCTCTAAAAACAGGTCTCTCTTTTCTTCAAAATATTCATCCCAGCAGTCCGCAGAAGGGGATTTCACCATATATCTGCCGCACTGCTCAAGTCTCTTTTCCAAATCCTTGGCTTTTCTCTGCCTCATATATAAACTCCGTAAATTCTATATAAATATTCTCTCAAGAACTATGACCGCCAGAAATCCCGCAAGGATCACCGACGCTGCAAAGTCGCGTTTTTGAAAACACATACCGTTCATTCTCGTTTTCCTTCTGTCTCCGCCGTAACACCTTGCTTCCATAGCCATCGCCAGATCCTGCGCAATCCTGAAAGCACTTATAAACAGCGGAACCAGGATAGGCACAAGGGATCTCGCCCGTCTAAGTATGTTGCCGCTCTCAAAATCAGCTCCTCTTGCCATCTGTGCTTTCATTATCTTATCCGTCTCTTCCAGAAGCGTCGGTATGAATCTTAAGGCTATCGTCATCATCATAGCCAGATCATGAGCCGGAAGACCTATTTTCTTAAAAGGAGAAAGCAGCGCCTCTATACCATCTGTCAGACTTACAGGCTTTGTTGTAAGCGTAAGGAGCGATGAGCCTATTATCAGCAGTATCAGCCTTACCGCCATGAATACAGCGGTCCTGAGGCCCTCCTTTGTAATATCGAATATCCAAAACGATACGAGGATCTCTCCCTTTATCATAAACAGATTTATTATAAAAGTGAAGGCTATTATGAGAAACACAGGCTTAAGTCCGCGCAGCATGAATCTGACCGGCACTTTCGATACCGCCGTCACCACTATGAGCGCTCCGCAGGCTATGGCAAAGCCTATGAAATCCGTAACTATGAATATGGCCACTATATAAAGTATCGTAGCTATTATTTTTATTCTCGGGTCCAGTCTGTGCACCCATGACTCTGTCGGGTAAAACTGTCCGAGGGTAATGTCTCTTATCATGCTTTCAGTACCTCTGCTATCCTGTCTGCCGCATCATCCATGCTCAGACATTCTCCTTCGATATCCAGTCCCCTTTCCCGAAGCTGTGATACGATCTCCATAGATGAAGGGAGGGCAAGTCCTATTGATTTCAGTTCATCTCCCCTTGAAAAGACCTCAGCCGGCGTCCCTTCCATGACCAGCTTTCCTCTGTCCATGACCATAACTTTATCCGACATTCGCGCTATATCATCCATATTGTGAGACACAAGTATGATAATATTTTTTTCTTTTCTGTGTATCCCGTTTATCATATCCAGTATATCCATATGGGCTTTGGGATTGAGTCCTGCCGTAGGCTCATCGAGTATGAGCACCTCGGGACGCATAGCTATGACTCCGGCTATGGCGACCCGCCTCTTCTGTCCGCCGGAAAGCTCAAACGGTGAAACATTCTTCACCTCGTTGTAATCGAGATTTACAAGTTCGAGGGCCTCTCTTACTCTATTATCCACTTCTTCCTGCGACAGTCCGAGGTTTGCCGGTCCGAAGGCTACGTCCTTCGCCACCGTTTCTTCAAAAAGCTGATACTCAGGGTACTGAAATACAAGGCCGATCTTCCTTCTTATATCTCTCATCACCGTATTTTCATCGGTAATATCAACGCCGCCTATGACTATTCTGCCGCTCTTCGGCTTAAGAAGCCCGTCCAAATGCTGGAGCAGCGTCGATTTTCCCGATCCGGTATGCCCTATGAGACCTACAAGCTGTCCGTCCTGTATGTTAAAGCTCACATCATCTATAGCCAGGGCTTCCCCCGGCAGTCCTTCGCTGTATACATATGTCAGATTGCTAACTTCTATTGACATAAAAACCTCACAATATCATCAGTACTGAGAACATCTCCCGGGATATTTATCCCTCTGTCTCTGAGTTTTTCCGCCAGATCCACAGCAGGCGGCACTCCCAGGCTCAAAGCTCTCAGCTCATCAGCCCTCTCAAATATCTGGCGCGGAGTCCCGCTCATCCTTATCCTGCCCTTGTCCAAAACAAACACAGCATCCGCCTGTGCCGCTTCCTCCATAAAATGAGTTATCAAAAGAGTCGTTATCCCTCTCTGGTTAAGATCTTTTATTATGGTCATCACTTCCTGCCTGCCTCTTGGATCCAGCATTGCAGTTGGCTCATCGAACACTATGCACTCCGGCTGCATCGCAACCGCTCCTGCGATAGCCACTCTCTGTTTCTGTCCGCCGGAAAGAAGGTGCGGCGCCTTTTTTCTGTGCTCATACATATCGACGCATTTTAAAGCCTCGTCAACTCTCGTTCTTATCTCATCCGGATCTATTCCGAGATTTTCCGGTCCAAAGGCCACATCATCCTCCACCACCGATGAAACGATCTGATTGTCAGGGTTTTGAAAAACCATAGCAACACGCTGACGCACTTCCCAGATGTTCCCGTCATCCGATGTATCAAGTCCGTCCACATATACTTTCCCGGCAGTCGGAATCAAAAGTCCGTTGATATTTTTGGCAAGAGTGGATTTACCGGAACCGTTCTGCCCTATTATCGCCGTAAATTTTCCTTTCTCCACGGCAAGGCTCACATCGTCGAGCGCCCGGTATTTTTGTCCGTCCTCATCTTTCACATATTCAAATACGAGATTTTTTATTTCTATAAAATCCGCCATTACTCATCTCCATAGTAGTCATCGAGCCATTTTTTCAAAGTCCACGCATCTGTCTGACCCGGCGCCGACTGTTCTTTCCCCGATGCGAAAGTCATACATGATCCGTATCGTCCCGCCGCAACTCGAGTCGTCTTTCCCCATTCGCCCATAGCCAGCATTATAAGAGGCCCGATGCCGTTCTTATGCATGAACGCAGTCGTTTTCAAAAGGTTTTCAGCATCTTCTTTACTGTAAGCCATAGCCGCCATCTTGAACATATCAGCTCCCAGCTCCTGCATACACCCTACCTTTGCCAGTATATCCGCAGGAGACGGCATACTCTCAAAGTCATGATATGACATTATGACTCTTATATCCGCTTCATGTATCCGTCCTATTCTGGAAGCAAGCACCGCTTTTGAATCTTCGCTGAGCTCCGCAGGAAGCTCTATGTCCACCATATCCACAAGCTTCGACTCGCACACGAGGTCCGTTATGCTTTCCGCCTGTTTTTCCGTCAGTTCGGTCTGCCCTCCCTGCTGTTTTGTCCTGACTGTGAATATCACAGGTTTATCTTTCGCTATGTAGTTTATATCATCGAGTATCTTTAATATCTCAAGATAAGTGTCCTTTTCCTTCAATCTTTCATCAAGATCTCCAAGACCTGCCAAATAATAATCCGCGCGCCATTCTATCACATCACACGGCATTTTCTCCGTATCTTCACATTCATCGATTATTTCCCCGGGCACACTGCTGACAAGAGGCACAGCTACTTTCGGCCTTCCGGGTTTAAAAACAGTTTCTTTGATTTTCAACGTATCCATACTGATTTTCTCTCCCTTCTCTGCCCTCTCCAAAATACGTTTTTAATTCTATCATTTTTTAAACGCTTTGAAAAGTATGTAAACAAAGTCTACAAAATACGAGGGGTTTTTCACGATCCCCGCCGTGAATTCCCCTCGTATCTGTTTTTCATATTATATTATGCCTCTGTGATATGTTTTTGATATTTTTGCAGTCAAGCGACTGCATGTTTTCCATGGTGTCCGCTCTGTCCGTTTTCGTCAGCCTTATACGCAAAATATGATTTTGCCGGAGTCCTGCACAGTGCCTGAGAAATAATCACAGCAATAACTCCGCCTACAGCAAACTGTCCTATATTCCAAGGTATACCAAGGAGCGGAGATATCCAGTTTCCATACATGATCCCCTCTGCAAAATAATATCCTGCCACCATGAACGCTCCTGCCGCTATCATTCCGACTATCTCTCCGGCGAGGAGCTTTCCTTTGCTGAAAGTCCCTTTCTTTGCAAACATCGCTATTATACCGCCAAGAATGAGAGCCATTATGCCTTTGATCCCAAGCGACCAAGGAGCCCACGCAGCAGCGCCTCCCACTATATCTCCCAGCATGCCGCCGAGAGCAGCTGCGACAGCGCCGTATTTCCATCCTAATACCAAAACAGCCAGGAATACCATGGCATCTCCAAAATGCACATATCCTTGAGTGAATGGGATAGGAACTCTTATGAAAAGTATCGCCACCATGATGAGGCATATCATCATAGCCGTCATAACGACCTTGAACGTATTAGTCTTCGTGCGCATAGCAAACCCTCTTTTCATTCAGCATAGTTTATTTTATAATATAATACAGCATAACTGTTTATAAATAAATATACAAAAATAATTATTTTCACAAGTACAAAAGGAGTCATTATGAAAGCACTGATGCCAATCCTGGATGACAACAGAAAAAAACCGTATTATCTACAGCTCTACGACTATATAAAATCCGCAATACTCAACGGCGAAATAGGTGAAGGAGAAAAGCTTCCATCTCTTAGAAATCTCGCATCATCAACCAATCTGAGCGTTACCACCGTAGAACAGTGCTACAATCAGCTGCTGGTGGAAGGATACATTTCAAGCAGAGCCCAGTCGGGATACTATGTCAACAGCGTATTTTCCCACTCCAACAAAACTGTACCTAAAAAAAACAACTTTTCCCCTACAGAACTGTATGGCACGAATATAGATATCGCATCCGTTCCTTCGAACTTCTACTATGACGAAGAGTGCTTCGACTTCAACAAATGGAAAAAATGTATGAACAAAGTGATAAACGAATATTCTCCCGCCTTGTTTTTCGAAAGCGATTCACAGGGAGAAAAAGGTCTGAGGCAGGAAATCGCCAGGTATCTGTATATGTCCCGGGGAGTTGCGTGCAAACCGCAGCAGATAGTCATCGGCGCCGGTACTCAGCAGATAACCAACCACCTTGCGACACTGCTCAGAAAAATATCCATAGAACATGTATCTCTCGAAACTCCCGGATATATGCCGGTCAGGAACATATTCAGAGACAGAGGCTTCGCAATAACCTCCGTACCAGTCTGTGAAGACGGTCTCGCTTTAGAAAAGCTGCCCACAAACATAAGAACTGCCATATACGTAAGCCCATCGAATCATAATCCGACCGGAGCCGTAATGCCCATAGGCAGAAGATACGAGCTCATAAACTGGGCGCTCGAAAACGACAGCTACATCATCGAAGATGACTACGACAGTGAACTGAGGTATTTCGGACGTCCCATACCCGCACTCAAAAGTCTCGAAAACAGCCAGCGAGTCATATATCTCGGCTCCTTTTCAAGCACCCTCTTCGCCGCTGTCAAAATAAGCTATATGGTGCTCCCGGAAGAGACGGCCAGCATATTCATGTCCATGATAAACGACTATTCTCAGACTTGTTCAAAACTGGAGCAGCTTACACTGGCACTTTTCATGGAAACAGGAAACTATCAGACACATATAAAAAAGCTGAGGAAACTGTATTCTCAAAAGCTTTCAGCAGTCACCGAGATCTTCGAAAACCGCGCCGGAGATTTTATCGAAATGAAAAACACTTCCTCCGGACTGAATGTTATATTGAAAGTGAATTCCCGCAAAAAAAACGAGGAATTAAAAAAGGAAGCCGATAGTCTCGGCATTCCTCTCAATCCTCTTCACGAAGAAGGTCTTGTTGCTCTTTATTACAGCAGCATACCTCTGTCAGATATAGATGAGGCGCTAAACCGTCTCATCCTCAGGTGGAAGAGCTGATATTTCTTCATACTCCGTCATTTCTTCTTCATATTTTTCTCTGCGCTTTTTCCTGAATCTGCAAGTCAGCACAAGTACTCCGCAGGCTGCAAGCGTGCAGAGAGCACCTGCTATCAGTCCCGGAGCGCGGAAGGTTATCTCTATCTCGTGTTCTCCGGCGCTGAGCGCAGTCGATATCAGACAGTCGCCTACCAGTTCTCCGATCTCTCTTTCTTCTCCATCGACCTTCAGCGTCCAGCCGTTTTCATACGGTACCGATAAGACAAATACTCCGTCTTCATCCGCCTTTACGCTGCCTCTGATATAAGTGTCTCCGAATTCTTCCACCGTCATCATGTTCTCAGAAAGGATATCGTAAGTGCCTTCCCATGCGCTTTCATCCATGCTGCACACATGAGCCTCTATCTCTCCTATATCCCCCTTTTCGTAATCCACTACTATGCTGAATTCTTCTCCGGCCTCCATTTCCCCTATATTAACTATAGAGCCGCAGTCGTTCCTTATGCCTATTTCATCAGCCCTCGATCCCTTGTCTACGGTTATCGAACGCGCATTATCCGCTTCTATGAATACATAGTATTTCTTCGATTCATCAGCTCTGTATCTGAGCACCACCTTGCTTTCCAGATCGAGGTCTTCGATAGCGCCTCTCCATATCCCGCTGCCTTCTTCAGTTATCTCAACATTGCTTCCAGCAACGGATAAACACCCGCTCTCATTGAATACTCCTGTGTATCGTCCCGCAGTTGCCGCTCTGACATAATCATCCAGAACATCAAAAGGATTGCCGTTTTCCGTATCCCATGTCCGTATTTCATCTCCTGCCATATATCCGATAGAAAGAGGATAACGGTTTTCATATAATCTCGTGTTGCCGCTCTGCCCTATCTGTACGAAATCGCTGTCATCTATAGGCAGGTTTTTGCCTATCAGATATTTGACGTTCAATATGGCGTTAGTTACCGGATTAGTCTGGTTGTAGTTGAATCGGTTCTTGCCCGGCTCTCCCTCCACTCCTATTTTTTCCATGAAGGCAGTAGTATCAGCATTTATTGATGATGAAAACTGTGATATACCTTTAAAATGATAGAGTGCCGGACAGTTGAGCACGTAATTATCGTTTATTTCCATTCTCGCAAAATCATCCTCTGTAGATTCCACGAGATTTCTTATATCATCGTTGTTGGCAAAATACCCTTCCCTGGATGTAGTTCCCACCTTGTTCATCGATGTGCACGCGCTCGATGTCATTTCGCACACTATGAGGATGACCGTAAGGAACACGAACAGCTCTTTCCTGAGCAGTCCTTTTTTATACACTGCTATCACTACACAGTAAAGGGTAAGCCACGCTACGCCTCCGTAGAAGAAAAGGTTCATATCGTCAACGGCGTCTTCCAGCAGTTTCTGCGCCATCAGGTAATAGCCTATCCCAAGCGCAAGCAGGCCCCACAGATGTTTTAACCTCACCTCATCTATACGCAGGAAGGTCTTGTATGCCATACCTATCAATATAAAACATACTGCGAAAGTGTATCTGTACGGAAGCTGATTCGGAAAATGGAATCCATGCCATATAAAATCAAGTTTATTTATGTTAAGGCTCAGGAATATGAACACGAGAAACGCGGTGTTGAGCGCCTTTTCTCTCAGCATTACCGTCCTGCTCAAAAAGTAAAACACCAGCAGTATCACCACGATGATCCCACAGTATAGATTCGGCAGTCCCTCTCTGTATGTCAGCTCTGCGTTAGGAAGAAGCTGATTCAGAATATCGAGAGGATCGTTGTAAAACACAGTGTCTTCCGGTATTTCCGAAGATATATAGTACGTGCTCTGCATGCTTATATATGTAGGGAGCAGCATTACGCCCGCCATGACAACTCCAAGAAGTGAATGCCCTACAGCGTTTCCCAAAGTCATAAGGCATCTTCTCGCTCCTCCGTTCTTCACCTTTATAAAATACAGAACAGGATAATAGAACAGTATGAATATACATACCATTATAGCCATATAGTAATTGATAAACACTATAAGAGCGAGGGTGACGGTATACATGACCGTTTTGCCCTCGTCTATCAGCCTGTTCAGTCCCAGTATGCACAAAGGCAGAAGAGCTACTGCATCTATCCACATTATGCACCAGTAATACGCCATAACATAGGAACACAGAGCGTAAAGGGTGGAAAACCCTACCACTGCGATCCCGCCGCCCTTGTTCGTATTTCTGAGATATATTGCCATAAAGCTGCCTGCCAGTCCTACTTTTATCAGCAGAATGACCGTTACACCTTCTACTATCAGCTTCTGAGGAAACAGAACCAGCAAAAGGTTTAAAGGGCTGGCACCGTAATATGCGATCAGATTCCAGAAATTGCTGCCTCCGGCACCGTTCCATGTGTAAAACAAGCTTACGCCCTCCTGCAGCTTGTACTGAAGTTCACTTAGAAACGGTATATACTGATGATACATATCTATTACGGGTATCTGATTCTCTCCAAACGGGTATATTCCCATGACCGCAAAGGTCAGTATCAGCAATACCACCGGTATAAAAAAAGCAACGAAATACAATCTGTTTCTGCAAAAAAAACTTTTAAGGTTAATCTTCATCTATGTTACTTTCCTTTTCTATATAAACAGGCCTTCCTTTCGTCTCCATATACATTCTTCCTATATACTCTCCCATAAGGCTGAGTATGGCTATTATCAGCCCGCCGAAAAACAGTATAAGACATATGGTGGAAGCGTATCCGGGAGTATCCTTCCCGAAAGCCAGAGTCTTTATTATCTCAACTATCAGATATACGGCTGAACACACCGCAGTGACGCAGCCGAACACACCGGTGAATTTAAGCGGCGAAGCGGCAAAATCTATGAATCCGTCTATGGCATATTTTGTCAAACGCCATGCGCTCCACTTGCTTTCCCCTGAAAGACGCTTCACATTTTCGAATTCCACCCACTCGGTATCAAAGCCTACCCAGGCGAATATCCCCTTGGAAAATCTCTGAGTCTCAGGCATGCTCATGACAGCTTTCACCACTTTCCTTTTCATGAGCCTGAAATCCAGCACGCCGTCAGCGATCTCAATGTCGCTGTACCTGTTCATCAGCTTATAAAAAGCTCTCGCAAAAACGCTTCGGATCTTCGGCTCTCCTTTTCTTGAAACTCGCCTCGCCGCACATATATCGCACCCTGTGGCTTCAAGCTTCTCCGCCATTTTTTTGATGAGTTCAGGAGGATGCTGAAGATCTGCATCTATTATGACTGCAAGATCCCCCTTTGAGGCTCTTAGTCCTGCATACATGGCAGCTTCTTTGCCGAAATTCCTGCTGAAGGAAATGTATCTGATGTCGAAATCTTTTACAGATCCGCAGTCTCCTGCATATTCGCCAGATCCACGGCCCCATTTTTCCGCTATATTTTTTATCTTTTCAAGGGTATCGTCCGTACTGCCGTCATCTATGAAAATATATCTGAAATCATAGCCTTCCATACTTTCGAAAACGCGGCGGCTTTCCTCAAAAAAAGCATCGAGATTTTCCTCCTCGTTGAAGCAGGGGACTATGACATCCACAGATCTAATATTTTTTTCACACATCATATCAGATGATATACCTTTTTTCTCCGTCATTTTGTCTAATCCTCGGCAATCTTCAAATTCATGCCTTCAGTTTGCACCATATCATCATTTTTGTCAATAAATGCAGCTTCCAGACCTATGTCGCTGTGCTCTTCCTGCATACGCTCTATAAATTCCAGCGCCTTTTCTCTGCCGTACATGAGACAAATGGTAGAGAATCCGTCGCATATGGCCGAATTTCCCTTGTCCGCCTTTATGGTTACCGACTCAAGATCGGTATCCTTAGGGTATCCCGTCTGAGGATCTATGATGTGATGATAGACTGTACCGTCCTCCTCGAATTTTCGTTCATATATGCCCGATGTCACAATAGTCTCATCTTCCGCTCCCACCGATCCTGCCATTTCAGTTCTGTCGCTGTAAGGCCTCTCTATCCCTATATTCCACGGCGTTCCGTCGTCCTTGCTGCCGATAGTCACTACGTTGCCGCCGAGATTTACGATACCGCTCTCCACGCCTTTTTCTTCAAGGAAATCACCGGTCCTGTCGGCTATATAACCCTTTGCTATACCGCCAAGATCTATATGCGCATCAGGTTCATTCATAACTACCGTATTTCCGTCCAGAGAAACAGATCTGTAATCAACACTGCTGAGAGCCTCTTTTATATCTGCATCCGCCGGCACAGAAGGAGATTCACCGGAAAAATTCCAAAGCTCTGTCACCTCGCCTATGGTTATGTCAAACATCCCATCAGAAACTTCTCCCATGTATATGCCGAGAGCTATGACTTCGGCAGTCTCATCAGAGACCTCGACAGGCTGTCCTTTCGCATGATTTATCTTGTATATATCGCTTCCCTCAACGGTTCTGCTCATCATATTTTCATAATTCCTTATATTGTCAAAAGCTCCTTGCAGTATTTCGCCGGCTTCTTCTTCATCCATATCGTATATGGTTATCGTACAAGTTGTATTTAGGCAGAAATCCGTTCTGGAAACAGGCTCTTTATTGCCGCAGCCTGTTTGTGTTATAATTGCAAATAATAAAACTGCACTTAAAAGCAGTACTTTTACAGATGATACTCTGTATTTTTTCCATTTATTGATTTTCATAATATCTCCCGGAGGTTATGATGATAAAAAAAGCCGATATAATCCTGGCGGCTGCGCTGATCGTGATAGGCATGCTGTCTTCATATGTACTCGCCTTCGATCAGGGAAACGGAAATGAAGTCGAGATAACGACAGACGGACAGCTATTCGGCACATATCCGCTTTCTGAAGACCGCCAGATCACCGTCGAACAAAATTCACATATAAATAAGATTACCATAAAAGACGGCAGTGTTTCAATGAGTTTTTCAGACTGTTCCGGTCAGGACTGTGTGGATCACGAAGCCGTCTCAAAAAACGGGGAGATGATAGTCTGTCTTCCAAACAGAGTGACAGTGGAGATAACGGACTCGCAAAATGACGGCACAGGCGGCAGCGATGAAGGCTATGATGCGATCTCGCGATAGATGCAATCTCGCAAAAAAGACATATGATTTTAAAGGATATTCCAATGAGAGAAAAGAACAATACAAAAAAAATAGCTTTTGCAGGTCTTCTGACTGCACTTGCACTGATATTTTCATATATAGAGGCTCTGATACCCCTTGCTCCTGCGATACCGGGCATTAAACTGGGCATCGCCAATATCGTTGTGATCACTGCGCTTTACAGTCTCGGCGCCCGATACGCCTTTTCCGTAAACGTAGTAAGAGTCATCATCGCAGGACTTTTGTTCAATGGCTTTTTCGGAGCTATGTACTCCCTCGCCGGAGCCCTGCTGAGCTTTTTTACTATGCTCCTGCTTAAGAAAACCGGTATATTCTCCGTCACAGGAGTTTCGATAGCAGGCGGTGTAGCTCACAACCTGGGTCAGATACTCGTAGCTGCCGCCATCGTTTCCAATTTGCAGATTTTCATATATTTTCCGGTACTGATCATATCCGGCGTCATATCCGGTGCGATCATAGGGATCATAGCATATTTCATACTTCAAAGACTCCCTAATTCCCTATTGTCATAAAAAAAACGCGAAGCGCACATAAGCGCTCCGCGTTTTTCTTCTATTTCCAATACTAAAGCAGCGTTAAAATCCTCTACTTTCAAGATATTCTCCAAGTTCTCTCTCAAGGGCATCTATATCAGCATCTTTAGGCGCTCTCCTTCCTATTGGATTTTCAAATATATCCCTGATATTCTCATCGTATTCTTCAGCGCTTGCAGGGGCTGCTTTCAAATCTTTGAAAACAGGCGCGCTCCTTAAATCGCCCGCATAAGGCGCAGGGAACTCGTATTCGTATAAATGTCTCAGATAATGATCCATGAACATTGTCCCCTTCTGCCTGCATCTCGTCACAAGATCCAGATCCAAAGTCACTGTAAACGCACAAGGAGTCTGACCCGCTTCGCATAATACATTGCCCTCCGGACTGATAACAAGCGAGTTCCCGTAGAGATTTATGGCATTGAAGAATCCAGTACCGTTGGTGGATACGAGATATGCCTGATTCTCCAGGGCTCTCGCATAATGGATGTGTTTATTGAGCAGATAAAGCTCCTGCGGGTCCATGGTCAGCTTTACGAGCACTTCCGCTCCCATAAGCGTTTCGTTTCTTGAAATCTCCGGGAAATTCAGATCGTAACATATTTGCAGACCGATCTTTGTCTTTTTTTCAGGTATCTCAAATACACAATACTCATGTCCCGGTGCGCTGAACTGCTCTGCGGGCCTCCAGGGAGCCATCTTTCTGTATTTTGCTATCAGCTCGCCCTCGGGATTGAATACGATGGCAGTATTGTAGCACATCCCGTCAGGAAGCTCCTCGCTTTCCTCCGATATCGTTCCTGGTATGAAATATATTCCGTGTCTTTTCGCTATGGATGCGAAATAGTCCGTCACTCTTCCCGGAATAACATCTGATGTAAAGGATGCTATGCTCTCCACGCCGCATACAAGCTCCGGCTTATGATAGCTTTTCATAAGGTTATCGACTTTTTCCTCCAGGAATTTAAAGTTTTCCGCCGTATTGGTGGTCACCGGCATCTGAATTATTCCTACGTTTAGATATCTTCCCACTGTTAAAATCCTCCTTAATACGTCTGTTTATCTTTACATGATCCCGCATACATTCCACAAAGGCAAACATATCACCAGGAAAATCGCAAGTCCGCAAAGCACTCTCCATGTCATTACCTTTATCAAATGCTTATACTCGATCAGTCCGAACTCGAAGCACACCAGAAATACGACGAACTCATAAGGGAAAATGTATATATCCGTTGCAAAATTAAGGGCGTACATGGTCGGAAGCGTATTCATGCCTGCATCCATCGCTATGCTTACAAAAGGCTCTGTCAGTGTATAAACGATAGCGATAGGAGTTAATATGAAGTTGGAAAGGCTGCCGAGGATGAAGGTTCCAAAGGCCATTGTAAAGGACGACTGACTGAGTACCGGTCCTATCTGCTCTATCAGAAGATCCACAAGCCCTATATCGCTCGCAACTCCGCCTACTGAGATCGCCCCCGTTACTACGAACAGCACCTTCGCATCCGACACGTTGAAATCATCTGTGGTAAGTATGCCTACTTTAGGCAGAAAGAAGAGCGGAAGCACTACTGCCGGAACGATCAGCGGATCCAGCCCCAGCTTTCCTACAAATATATAGTTCAGCACTATTAAGATGAGCACTATGAGCACCATGATCTCACGTCTTGAAATTTTCCCGAGAGAGTCCTTATCCTTCTGAAGCACTTCCCTTGCATCAAAATCCTTGCTGTCTTTGATCTTGAGCACCTTGATCACGCAAAGTACTGAAGCCACCGTCCACGCAACGCTCGGCAGGAAATTGTGCAGAAGATATGTGAGATATTCCATTGAAGTCCCCGTAAGGTCCTTGTATATGGCACTTACAAGAAAAGCATTGGACGATGGAAAAATACCTATTGACGGACCGCTCATACCGAAGAAAGCCGCAAGGCCGAGCGCCGAAGCTTCTTTACTTTTAAACGGAATATTGAGAGCACGGCATATACCCATCGCTATTGTTATGAATATAATGGCTCTTGAAAAAGAATCGGAGATCAGAAATGCAAGCGCCATACCTGCGGCGGCGAATCCCCAGATCAGACCTCTGATATTGCATTTCATCTTGAGCAGTATGCTGTAAGCCATTCTCTTTGATATGCCGCTCCTGTCGCAGGCAGTCCCGACGAATACTATCGCAATGGTATTCCATACCATGGAGTTCTGCCACGATGCAAAGGATACCTCCGCAGACGCCACTCCGCAGAACATATAGAGTATAGGGAGCGCGAGACCTGTAAGACCCGCAGGGATCACTACCGTTACCCAGCACAGAAGTCCCCATGCCGTGATAGCTATGTATCGCTGAAGTACAGGGTCTATACCCAGCGGCAACAGCATCACAACTATCGGCGTGCCAAAGGATATTATCCATTTGGCATAATCTCTTCCAGTCATTTTCTGAACTGCTAAGCTGTTTTCTTCCATAAATAGAACCTCCTTTTTTAATATGATTTTCAGTAAATGATCTTGAAATTATTCCAGCAAATGATAAACTGGTCATTTAACACCGGTAAAGCTTGAATGTTCTGACTTTACCAACTATTATGTATTTATTAAACTCTTTTTTCGTTATATAATGAAGTAGCAGCGGTTACACTTTTAAAAAAAACGGAGGATTTTATGTATACTTCAGCAAGCATGATCGGCCAGGAACATCTGTATCTGTCTCTGTCACCCTTTACAGTCATATCTTTTTTCGTTCCGGATATGCACGATTCAATGCTTCCTTATCTCGACAGCAAAAAGAAAGAGACGCTGCCGAAAGGCCACGTCTTCTATAACACAGGAGATACTACAAAGAACATATTTTATCTCAATAAAGGTATAGCAATGGAAACTATCATGAATGAAAACGGGCTGGAAAAAGACTTTCTCATAGTTCCCCCATATCCGCTTGGGTTTCACTACTGCGCTCACGAGCAGCCTATATTCCCATGTACTAAAACCTATACTGAATGTGAAGTATATCGTTTCACTTACGATGAATTTCTTTCTATGATGCAGGAAAACAAACAGCTTCTCAAATCCATACTCAAACTGATATCCCTTGATTTTCGTCTTGCCAACAGTCCCGGAATGCAGAACTACTCACTGTCCTCCTACGAAAAGGTATGCCAGACGATACTAAGCTATTTCATCGGAGCAAAATACGACCCTTACATGAAGAAGCTGAAGCTCACCCAGGAGCTTACGGCAAGGCTTACAGGAGTCCACAGAGTTTCAGCCGTACGCGCGATACAGAAGCTTAAAGCGGACAAAATCATAGCCTATGAAAAAAACAAGCTTAGGCTTCTCGATTACGAAAAGCTCTGCAATATCGCATACGAAAAATATCCTATAAAATAAAACCGCGAAACACGGATAAACCGTATTTCGCGATTTTTAAGTTATTGACAGTCAGTAAATTTCAAATAAATCAAGCCTGCGCTTCTGCCTGCTGTTTGGCGATGATCCTCGGTTTTTTCAGATTCTCGATCGCACCTACAGGACATTCCTTTGCGCACAGTCCGCATCCTACGCATTTTTTCTGATCTATTACAGCCAGGTTATTCTCTACTTTTACAGCGTCAAATTTGCAGACTTTCTGACATTTCATGCATCCTATACAGCCGTTGGAACATATCTTTCTCGTCTTCACACCTTTATCCATCGATTTACACGTAACGAATACGTTTTTCTTTTTAGGCACCATGGAGATTATACCGTTAGGACATTCTTTCGTGCAGGCTTCACATGCCACACATTTTCCCCTGTCTATTCTTGCTACTCCGTTTATTATCCTGACAGCATCGAACTTGCACACGGCTTCGCAGTCGCCCAGACCGAGACATCCGTACGGACAAGCCCAGTTTCCGCCGTAAAACATCTTCGCCGATTTGCAGGTATGAAGTTTTTTGAGTTCTCCGATCTGACGAGTCGCATCAAGGGTACCGTTGCACATCACCATAGCAACGCGCTCTTCAACTTCTCCCGCTTCGGAGCCCATTATGCCGGCGATCTTAGCCGCCACATCAGGACCTCCCACCGGACACAAAGACGTACTCATTCCACTGTCGTTTCCGAGAGCCGCCGCATAATCAGCACAGCCTGCAAATCCGCAGGCTCCGCAGTTTGCACCAGGAAGGATTTCTTCAATCGCTGCAACTCTCTCATCTACAGGAACAAACATGAGTTTTGATGCTATAGTCAGGATTATGCCGGCTATCAAACCTATCGCTGCAACTATCACAGCAGGTATAACTATTGCTTCCATAATTCCGCCTCCTAACCGAATATACCGTCAACCACGCCTGAAAATGCCATAAACGACATTGACAGTATCGACGCTGTTATCAGAGTGATAGGAATACCTTTGAAACATTCCGGTATGCCCTTGTTGTTTTCCAGCTTTTCTCTGAGTCCTGCAAACAATACCATTGCGAGCAGGAATCCTATGCCTGCGCCGAGAGCACAGAACAGGGACTCTACATAGCTGTATCCGTCAGTGATGTTCTGTATAGTAACTCCGAGGACCGCACAGTTCGTAGTTATCAGCGGAAGGTATACTCCCAGTGAACTGTAGAGAGGCGGCATATATTTCTTAAGAGTCATCTCAACGAGCTGTACAAGAGCAGCTATTACGAGTATGAATACTATAGTCTGAAGATATCCTATATTGAATCTATCGAGTATATACATCTGTATAGGCCATGTAGCCGCAGTTGCCAGTACCATTACAAATGTTACCGCTACACCCATTCCAACAGATGAATCAAGCTTTTTAGATACTCCGAGGAACGGACATATACCCAGGAACTGAGACAGTACATAGTTATTGGTCAGGATGACTGCAAGCATTATCGATAATATTTCTGTCATTTTGCATCAGCCTCCTTTCTGTCACAGCTTCCTCCGCACATATCGGCCATCATACAGCCTTCACAGCCGAATTCTTTCTTCTTGATAGCTTTCCCCTTTGTAAAGTAATTTATTGCAGCTATCAGGATAGCAAACACGAAGAAACCACCGGGAGCCAGCATGAATATACCGGCAGGAGTTATTGACGTGCCTGCATATATCGAGATCCCGAATGCAGTGCCTGCACCCAGGAATTCTCTTATCAGTCCCATGAGTCCGAGGGCAAGTGTAAATCCTATACCCATTCCAAGACCATCAAGAGCCGAATCGACCACTCCGTTTTTAGAAGCGAACATTTCCGCTCTTCCCAGTATGATACAGTTTACCACGATAAGAGGTATGAACAAACCCAAAGATTCGTTAAGAGCAGGCAGATATGCCTGAAGCATCAGCTGCACTATGGTTACAAAGCTTGCTATTACTACTACGTAGCACGGTATCCTTACTTTGTTCGGGATTATATTTTTGAGAAGCGATATTACTATATTGGAACATACCAATACGGCCATCGTGGAAACACCCATACCAAGTCCGTTCATAGCACTTGTCGTCGTCGCAAGCGTAGGGCAGGTGCCGAGAAGCAGTACGAGTACGGGATTTTCCTTGATGATACCTTTCGTAAGTATACTTAATTTATTCATCACTGAACACCTCCGCATTCTTCAAACTGAGCGAGCGCTTCACCTACGGAGCAGTAAACGGCATTTGACGTTATGGTAGCTCCTGTAACGGCATCTATATTTCCATCATCCTTTATGTGAGATGCACTTGCTTCAGCTACTCCTTCGTACTGTTTGAGATAATCGGCTTCCATTGCTTTCGTTCCAAGTCCCGGAGTCTCACCGTGTTCCGTAACGGTAACTCCTGTCACCTTTCCTTCTGCATCGATTCCTATCATTACCACAACAGTTCCTCCGTATCCGTTGTATTCGGCAGTCACTGCCATACCGCTCTTGTTATCAGCTATATAACATTCCGTAACTCCGGAAACCAACTTTCCGTCATACTCGGTAAAGCTGTCACCCGAAGGCAGCACCTGCGCTCTCGCTTCATCTGCCGCCGCTTTCTGATTTTCCAATATAACAGGATTTGCAGCGCTGTACGTAGCTGCTAAAGCAAGGGTAGCCACGAGACAAATACAAACAAGCACCAGCGCCGGTATCACATTTTCTTTAAAAACGCTGTTTTTCATATCTATACATCGCCTCCCTCTGCTTTTTTAGGCATTTTATATTCTATCCTTTCGCATATCCTGTCTATGTACGGCGTAAGTATATTCATCAGCAATATTGCAAAAGAAACGCCCTCAGGATATGAGCCGAATACTCTTATAAGCATGGTGAAAAGTCCGCATCCGATCCCGAAAATAAGTTTTCCAAGAGGCAGAGTCGGGGATGTTACGTAATCAGTTGCACAGAAAAATGCGCCCAGCATCAGTCCGCCCGCACAGATATGGAAAACTGCGCCGTCGATTCCGCCCCATATCAAGCCCAGGACAAATACAGTAGCTATAAAGCTGAGCGGTATGATCGGAGATATGACTTTTCTCCATATCAGGAAAAGTCCGCCGATGGCCAGAGCCAATGCGCTTACTTCGCCTATACATCCTCCCACATTTCCGAGGAACAGATCGAGGTTGGAATAATCAACCGATGCTAAAGTCCCATCTCCATTTGAAAGCTGTCCGAGAGGTGTTGCTGACGTTACTGAGTCTATAACAGCACCGCTCACATCTCTTGCACCTCTTGCTGTAGGCCAGGTAGTCATCTCCGTAGCAAATGCTATGAACATGAAGATCCTTGCCGTTACCGCAGGATTTACCAGGTTGCATCCCAGTCCTCCAAAAAGCTGCTTTACTATGACGATGGCAAAAAAGCTTCCCACAACAGCCATCCAGTAAGGCAGTCCCGACGGAAGGTTGAATGCCAGCAGAACTCCCGTAACTACCGCACTCAGATCTCCGACAGTCTGAGGTCTTTTCATAAGTTTATTATAAAGAAATTCAAATACGACACACGCTATCACGCTTACTGCCGTAAGCAGGGCAGCCCTGTATCCGAACTGATATATCCCGACTGCAAAAGCCGGTATCAGTGCGATCAGTACGGTGCCCATGATCTTTCCTGTGTCAGTAGGCGTCACCATATGAGGCGCCGATGACACGATCAGTTTTTCATGATATTTACTATCCATTATTTATTCGCCGCCTCCTTTAAAAATCCTTTTGACATTTTATTTATAAAGCTCAGAGGTCTTCTTGCCGGACATATATATGAGCAGCTTCCGCATTCCATACATTCAGTGACTTTAAGAGCCTCCAGCCTCTTAGTGTTCTTGGTGTCATATGCCTCTGCAATAGCTACCGGCATCAGATCGAAAGGACACGCGCTGTAACATCTTCCGCATTTTATGCAGGCAGTTTCTTCCGGTATCAATGCCTGATCTCCATCGAATATGAGAATTGCATTGTTATTTTTGATCACAGGGAATTCATCTGAATATACAGCTCTTCCCATCATCGGACCGCCCATCAGTATCTTCTTAGGTTCTGCGCTGTATCCACCGCAGCTTGCAACTACATCTGCTATCCTTGCACCTATCGGCACTATTATATTTTTCGGTGATTTTACCGCATTGCCGTCGACAGTTATCCTTTTTTCAACGAGAGGCATTCCTGTCTTAAGGTACTTGCCTATGAACGATATCGTAGTCACATTTGATAAAATAACTCCCACATCTGCCGGAAGCATTCCTGCCTTTAAGACTTTGCCTGTTATCTCATATACCATCACACGTTCTGCACCCTGCGGATATCGTGCTCTCAGCACTTTTACCTCCATGTCAGCAGAATGGCCGTTTTCATCTATGGTCTTTTTCAGTGCTTCAATGGCATCCGGTTTGTTTTCTTCAACGCCTATATAAGTTTTTTTCAGATCCAGATATTTCATTATCTCGGCAGCGCCGTCGATAATGGACTGGGTTTCCTCAAGCATGAGCCTGTGGTCCGATGTGATGAACGGTTCACATTCAGCACCATTTATTATAAGCGTATCTACTTCGTCAAGATTTTTCGGTGACAGCTTTATATGAGTTGGAAAAGCTGCTCCTCCAAGACCTACTGCTCCGCTCTTGCGCACAGCTGCTATAAAGTCCTCTCTGCTGTTTACAACAGGAGGCGCTACACCTTCCCATACAGTCTGTTCCCCATCAGTTTCAACAACGATCATCTGATCTTCTCCACCCGTAACAGATCTCATGGTAGTGATATCTTTCACAATACCTGATACACTCGAGTGTATCGGCGCACTTACAAAAGCGTCCGAATCTCCTACAGGCTGTCCCAGTTTGATATGATCTCCCTTTGACACCAGCGGTTTACATGGCGCACCTATATGCTGCGCCATCGAAATGCTGACTGTTTCAGGCAATGGCATCTTTTCACTGGCGCTTGCTGCAGTATGTTTTTCATGACTCACTTTGATGCTGTTAAGATGTTTTTTTTGCCGTGACATTTCAAAACCTTCCTTTCATTTCAGATTTTTTTTGGATTTTGGGGTATCCTTTTTGACCCTTATTCGCGTTCATTTGTTAAATTATTGTCATAAATTGCCAGACAATTCCCTCGAATTTCCAGCAAATAAGTTATTATATTTAAGTGTATTTGTCAAGAAAAATCTTCTGTAAGACAGTAAATTTCCCCCAAACATCAAAAACACCCTTGTTTGAAATGTGTACAGTGTATACAATAGCATAAAGAAAGCAGGAAGTCCACATTATTTTTTTATTTCTTATAATTATTTAAATCAAAGACTAAGGATCTCTTAAACCATATATATGTAGATATATGTAGCAACTTAATACATTTATCAGGTGAATATGAACAGATTTTTAACACACATTTTCTGTTTTTAAATCCTTGATACATATAAGGATTTAATGTAAAATAGATTTGTTTACGGAGGGTTTAAAATGGCACAGGATAAAATAATGATTGTCGATAACGAGATGGAGATAATACAGCTCATCAGACTGTATTTATCACGAGAAGGATACGACGTCATATGGACTACCGACAGTACCAAAGCCGCAGAACTTGCCTACGAAGAAAAGCCTGACCTTATCCTTCTCGATGTGGTTATGCCGGGACTTACCGGAATAGAATTATGCGGAAAAATACGCGAACAGAGCGATGTTCCTATTCTGTTCGTAAGCTGCAAAGACCAGGACATGGATAAAGTCCTCGGACTGTCCATAGGCGGAGACGACTACATCACTAAACCGTTCAGTCCTGCGGAGCTTGTAGCCAGAGTCAAAGCTCATTTAAGACGCCGCAATATAAGCAGCGGCTCAGCTTCCGGCGAATACGAAGAAAACAATCTTCTCACGACGGGAGGTCTTGAAATAGATCTCTCCGCTCATACTGTAACTGTGGATGGAAATCCGGTACACCTTACTGCAAAAGAATTTGAACTTCTCGTACTTTTTTGCAAATATCCGAACAGAGTTTTCACAAGCCGTCAGATATTTGACAACCTGTGGAACACCTATGGTCTGGAGGACGATGTCCGCAACGTCATGGTACACATAAGCAATCTTAGAAAAAAAATAGAAATAAATCCTGAAAAACCTAAATATATACAGACCGTACGAGGAGTCGGCTATAAACTCGTATCAGATAAATAAATCCTACAGCAAATTATAACTCAACAAAGGATATTTAATAAAAAGCCATGCAATGTCAGCATGGTTTTTTATTACAAAAGACAGGAGCATTTGCTCCTGTCTTTTAAAAAGGTGTTTAAAATGTTTTGTATACATGTAAGCTGTCAAATTTATGCAGCAATATTATTGCCGCAAGCGTTTCTTAGTACTGAACCTTTATGTTCAGTTCTTTGAGTCCTGCTTCGAGACATTCGAAGAAGTCTTCGATATCCTTAGGGAATATAGCGCCCAGTGAGCAGAGTCTGAATGTAGGAAGATCGGAAACCTTTCCCGGATAGATCGTGAATCCTCTTTCATAGAGATAATCATGAACTTTAGTGAAATCCCAGTTAGGATCATTTGGATAAAGAACCGATATTACCAGCTTCGACTGCAGTTCCTTAGGAATTATAGTCTTGAATCCGAGTCTGTCAAGTCCCTTATAAAGAGCTTCCCATACGGACTGATGTCTTTCCCATTTTGCCTGTTCGCCTTCTGCCCAGTATTCTTTTATAGCCTGCTTAGTAGCATATATAGTCTGTACAGGAGGTGTGAAGTGCATTTCACCCTTGTTCTTTATGAAGTCATACTGCATGAACAGGTTAGTGTAGTACGATCTTGTAGGATAATCCTTTGAAGCTTCTATCATAGCAGTATTTCCTATTACGTAGGAAAGTCCTGTCATTGACATAAGGCCCTTCTGAGCTGATGCCATTACGAAGTCCAGATTGTCTTTATCCATATCGATAGGGATCATAGCGTAAGTCGAAGTAGTATCTACTACCATCGTCTTGCCATACTTATGAGCTATAGCGCCTATCTCTCTTATAGGATTGAGTACGCCTGTGCCTGTTTCATGGTGGCAGCAATATACAACTGCGATGTCAGGATCAGCTTTTATAGCTTCTTCAGCTTTTGCCAGATCGATAGGCTCAGTGATAGGCAGTTTAAGATTTACATGATCCATGTGGTAGTATTCTGCAACTTCCGCAGCTCTTCCGGAATATGCACCGTTGTTGAGTACGAGGATCTTCTTGCCTTCAGGTACCAGTGAGTTAACACAGGCATCGATATTTATCGTTCCGGAACCTGTGAACAGTACTGCAGTGTACTTGTTCAGATCGCCGTGAACGATCTTTACGAGATCTTCGCCCATATCTTTCATTATCTGACCGAATTCTTTTTCTCTTGGGCAGATATCAGGTACTACCTGTGCATACTTAACCGTATCGGTCGTAGTAGCAGGACCTGGATTTAATAATACGTTTCGCTTTACTTTAGGATATTCCATTTTGCTCCTCCTTAATATTCCAGCAAACTACTGTATAAAAACTTTAACTTATCATTTTATCTGAACTGCTTTTCCCTATTGTTTGAACTTTAAATTATTTTTCGCTCTGTATCAAAATCTCTCTCTTGAATCTTACATTAAGCCTTCTTCTTACCACCGCTTCCAGCTATGATAGCAGCTATTATCAGAACTACCATCACGCCTATGATGCATGTGAATACGAGATTCCAGTTGCCGCTGCTTGTAAGTACGCTGCCGAAGAATATAGCCTGTACGGAAGCTCCTATATATGCCGAGCAGTCAAGTATACCTGTAGCTGTTCCTGCGAAAGCTCTTCCGCCTACGTCTGTAGCAAACGCCCATACGAGACTGTTGATACCGTAGATGAAGAATCCTGCAAAGAACAGAAGTGCGGATGCCGCAAATCCAGGTCCTACTCCCATGAAGCCAAATACTGTGAGTGCGCCTGCTGCTGCAGAAGCGATAACCCAAGGAAGTCTCTTTCCGTGAGTTTTATCCGACAGCCACGGAATTATCAGAGCACCGAAGGCCATTCCGAGAGGACATATTACCGATCCTACGATACCCTGTTCTATATCGTAATTGAAAACTTCAACGTAGTATGTAGGTACCCATGTAAGAAGTCCGTATCTGCCTATGCTCGAGCATGCTATTATTATGAGCCATACATCGAATCTCCACTGTTTGAGCAGGTGGATGTAAGGATACATCTTGCCTTTTTCTGCAACCAGGGCGATAAGTTCTTCGTCCTGCGCTTCTCTCTCAGCGTCAGGATCAACGTATTCAGGCAAGCCGATCTTGCTTGGTTTTTCTTTACTTACAAACGGATATATTATACATACTGCCAGCATCACGATTCCAGGGCCTATGAAGCCTGCGCCCCATCCCATGTTAGGGAAGATAACCAATGACAAAGATACTGCAAATGCTGTAGTTACTGAGCCCAATCCGGAGAATCCATTAGCAAATCCTGTTGCGAATCCTCTCTTTGAGCCAGGCCACCAGTTGGACAGAAGCGCCATGCCAGGCGACCAGAGCATCGACTGGAAGTAACCGTTGAATCCCCAAAGGATAGTAATAAATATAAGACTTGACTGGAAGCCGATCAGAATATTCATGGCTGCTGATAATATCATTCCCGCCATTATCAGACGATTTACGCCAAATACTTCACCAAGTCTTCCGTTAACGAGATGTCCAAGACCATATGTCCAGAACTGAACTGATGAGAGAACACCCAGCTGAAGTGCCGTCCAGCCTTCTTCTTCCATCATGGCAGGCATGGCATATGACAGGTTTTGTCTGCCGCAGTACTCGAAACAGTAGAAGATCGAAAATGCCAGGAGTACTATCCACGACCACTTTTTGAACTTCTTATATTGTTCCGGCGTATAACCCAATAAATTTTTATCGCCAGTCATAATTCCCTCCTTAAAGTATAAATCATAAATAAAACAAAGACACGTAAAAAAGTAATAAAAATAAAATACTATAGATTTCGTTAGATTTCGTTATACGGGAAAGGTACTTCTCTTAATTAAGAGAAGTACCTTTATAAGCTAAATCAAAATCGTCATAATTTAATTGTGTCCCAACTCTTAAAGTTATATAGTTTCGATTATGCCCTGTCCCGGTCTTTCGCCTCTTCTGAGTCTTGGCTCGATCTGTCCGAATATGATTTCCGGAACATATGATACGTCAGGTACTAAGAAGTCAGGTTTAGCTGCTGCGAGCTGATCATAGTTGTTTGATCCGGATGCATAAAGACCTATAGTCCATGCGCCGGCATTGTTTCCGCAAAGCATACCAGGAGCAGTATCATCGATCTTAACTACTGACTGTACAGGTATAGCTTCCTTAGTGATTTCATAAGCTTCGAGCATGCAGTCATATACCATGAACGGTGAAGGTCTTCCAGGAACCTTTTCAGCGTTAGTTACAACGTCGAACTTAAGTCCATATTTGTCTTCCAGCACTTTATTCAGAGCCAGGGAGTCTTCTTCATAGTATCCAGTGTCGCATCCAACGAGGATACCAGCTTTTCTTAACTGATCTATACATTCAACAGCACCAGGGATAGGCTTAGCCAGATCTTCGTCTACTATGTACTTCGACATGAGCGGTCTGAAAGCTGCCAGTACTGCATCAAAGTCATCTTCGTTCCAAGGACGTCCGTATTTTTCTTCCCACTGCTGTGAAATTTCAGGAAGATTGAAGAGAAGTCTCAGGTGAGTCGGCTTGAAAGCGCCCATAGGCTTTCTGATCTCAGCCCAGCTGCAGTCGATTCCGAACTGTTTGAAAGCTTCATAGAAAGGAACTACTGGAGCTTTACATCCTCTAAGGTCATCTTCCGGCCATCTGTTTCTCAGATCGCAAGGTCCGTCGCAGAATGTACCTGCAGTGTCAAGTACGGCTAATTTAACTTTTCCTGTGTAAGTTCTGTTATACATATTTTTTCCTCCTTAAAAAATATCAATCCAGATTTATTAACATAGGTTTCTTTGTAAGACTAATATAACAATTCTGATTAAAGCAGCCGTCAAGGTAACCTTTAGCTTTCATAAAGTAAATTTAAAGATAAGTTAAAGAAGGATCTCAGAGTATTATTCTGAAATCCTTCTTTAATATAAAGCAATTATGGATTTATTCTATGTCCGTACACGCCACTTCTTATATCATGCCGTCTCCTACTCCTGTAAGGAATACTTTAGTTCCCACATAGGTCTTGCTTGCCCTTCCTTCTACATCTTCCACATCCGGCAGATTCACCATCATATCGGATATGTTCTCATCTATGTTGCAGCGCTTGCATCCTGCATCCGCCAAAACGTGCTCTATGTACTTTCTTCCTTCGTGTATCGCAAAGAACATGGCTTCTTCTTTAGTCCTGTATTCGCTTCTTTCCCAAGGCGTGTTGAGTATATAGCTGTTATTATCGAAGTTTATTATTATCTCAACGCTCTCGGTCACCTGGCCTACCGCTGCTCCGTATGCGTTGGCAACGTCAGCATCTTCCGGCACTGTGACTTCGGCATTGAGAAGTTCAGCCGCTTCATTGAGCCATACACCGGCAGGAGCACCTATGGCAACCAGCGGTTTCTTCAGGCGTATCTCCGGATTTATTATAGATGAAGGTTTGCTTTTGAATGCTCTTTCCAGTATGTACATAGCCGCCGCACTGTCTCTTACGGAAATATCCTCGCCCTCGAAGTTCGCTGCCGCCTGTACGCATGTCATCGCAAGCCGTGCCTTTATCTTCCTTTCGACATCGGACAGAAAGCTGCTCACGCTCATTTCACGGCGTTTTGCCAGTATTTCTATACCTGCATAGGCTACCTGTCTGTTCCACGCATTGTATCTTCCCTGTACGTGAAGAACATCCGTAGGCGTCACGCCTATCCTCGCAAGAACACCTTCTTCAACCAGCGGAGTAAGATCTACCGTCTCCGGATCTTTTCCTATGATCTTTGCAAGGTATGTTATGCTGTGCGGTCTTTCTTTAAGTTTTTCTATTATCTTATCATCCTTGCCGGTCACTTCCTTGGAAGGTTTCTTTCCCAAATACATATAACAGTCCGCTTCCTGAGCGGAATATGTCTTCAGATCACCCACTCTGCGGAAACTCTTTATTTCATGGATCAATTCAGGATGCTCGCTCCCGGCAATACAGAGGGGTATGACTTTCTGAGGACCTATCTCAGTCTCCCCGTTCCTGTCAAGATATATCCTGCTGTCTCCGCCTATACCGAAAGTTGATATCTCCGCCGCCTGCACGCGGGTAAACCATCCTCCCACGTTGGCTCCTTCCTTCTTTATCCTTACGCTGCCTTCCGATACATCGGCTATGTCGGTGGTGGTGCCTCCCATATCGACAACTATGCCGTCACTGTTTCCTGTAAGAGCAATTCCTCCTATGACGCTGGCAGCCGGACCCGAAAGTATGGTATCTACGGGCTTTGACTTCGCAACTTTTTCAGTCATCAAAGTTCCATCGCCCTTTACTATCATTATTTTCCCGTTTATATTCTTTTCACTGAGTACTTTTTTAGTAGATTTCAAAAGTTCGTCTATGATCGAGATAAGTTTACCGTTGAGTATGGCTGTAACGCTTCTGTGCTGGAATCCCAGTGCCGATGTCAGTTCGTGTCCGCATATCACAGGAACGTCAAGGAGTTTTTCAGCCATATGTTTTACGATCTTCTCGTGCTTTTGATTTCTGACGCTGGCGTATTCGGATACTGCTACTGCATCGATCTTTCCTTTAAGAGACATGAGTACATCTTCTATCTCTTTTTCATCTATGTCTTCCATGAGACGTCCCATGATGTCTATCTTGCCTTTTATCTTAACGCTCACAGCAGCCGGAACTTCATCTTCAAGCTCCGCTCCCATGTAAAGCAGCGCAACTTTTCCCCCTCTTCCTTCTACTATAGCATTGGTTGCCAGTGTAGTGGAAAGAGATACGAGGGTTATCTCGCTCATCCTATCGAACTTCAGCCTGTCCAGGCAGTTTTTTATACCGACCGTCAGATCGTCTTTAGTAGTAAGAGCTTTAGCTTTGCAGATTATTTTCCTGCTTGCAGAATCGACTATGACACCGTCGGTATAAGTTCCTCCGGTATCCATTCCAAGAATATATGACATCAAATCACTTCCTATCCATCGTTATCACCAGATTTTCGCCCTATTTCAGCGAATATTACCAGCTTAATAGTATACGTATACATCGATGTTTTTCAATAAGCGAAAGTGATTCTTTAAGGAATCTTTACAGTATACAGCAGGTTTAAGTCGGTCACTCACGCACTTCCGGCACTATGATAGTGTTTTTCTTGCTGACTACCATCCCGCATACGATCATCATCAGACACATGATCTCCATCACAATGAAAACAGACAGATAATTATTAAAAATCTTTAAAACTTCAGGGAATATAAAACTCTCCAGGAACGCGCCAAAATATGCAAATGCGTTCAGAACACCTGCTGCGCTCCCGCTGAACACTCTGCACCCCTGATCTATTGCGTGCACCCACAATATGCCGTTTATCCCGTAAAGCGCAAATCCCGTAAAGAAGATACCTATCAATATCGACTGCGTATCATCTATCATAGGAAACATTGCCACCAGAGTACAGCTTATGGCTGCCATAGCTATGACAACAAGCCCTTTGTTGTTGAACATTTTTGTACCGGCGATCCATGTGACTATAAGAGTACCGAAGGCCATGCCCACCGGGAGTGTAAGATTTGAAAAGCTTTCGCTCAGAAGACCATCCCCGCTGCCGTTATCATAATACTGAGGTATCCAGTTTATCAATCCGTATCTGCATATACTTGAGAGCATGGCAATAAAACACCACCATATGAAATTCGTCTTCCAGAACAGGTATTTCCACGGCATTTTCCCTTCATCCATCACCCTCCTGAAGCGGGTCTCTCTCCTTACATGCCTGTCCACTTTGCCCTCATATGGCTCAAGTCCCGCATTCTCCGGCTTTTCCTTTGCAAATACAGCAAAAAGTATCACAAACAGCATAAGAACAGCTATAGGAACTATAAAGGCCCCTCTCCAGCCAAACTGAGGCCACAAAGATACTACCATGACCGGGAATATATATGCTACAGTATGAGACATACCTGAAAAGAAATTCGCTATGCCTACACCCTTTCCTCTTTCTCCTTCTACCCACCATTTGGATAAAATGTTTATTCCTCCGACCCATATCATACTCTGGAAATATCCGTTAAGTATATTTATCAGAAGGAGCGCCGACCAGTCATGCTGTATGGAAATGCACATATTAAGCACACTGGTTGCAACCCCTCCCGTTACAATTATTTTTTTCGCGCCGAACCTATCTGCCAAATATCCGTTTATCAAACTCCCCAGAGCATAGCTTGCGAATACGCTTGCCGTAACGATATCCTGCTGATGCGCCGTTATATTTATATCTCCTGCAATATACTGCATCATATTATTGACGCTAAATCGCCCGAGATACACGAAATTATACATAAATGCAAAAGCTATTAGCGTTATCCATTTATATCTGTTAAAGTTTTTTTCCATAAAAAACTCCTTTAAACTTGTATTTACAATTCTACTACTTTAATTTATCATAAAAATATCTATGATTCAAATCATAATACCACTCACTTTGCAAAGGAGCAATGTCATGTATACAATTTCCGGCTATCCTATGCTTGCATCCACCGCAACTACTCTGATGCTCAGCGTAATATTCATGCTGCTGTCAAATCAGAGCGGCAAGCGTTATATGCAGTTCTGGGGAGCTTCATGGTTCACAAGTTCTATAATATTTATCATAGACTTCTGCAGCTTCATCGACTATCTGTCAGAAATGCCTTACATAATGATGCGCCAGCTGCTGGCTTTGCTCAACGCTTACTTATTTTTGTTCGGTACGTATCACTTTTTCCAGAAAAAACTGCCGAAATATTTCCATATACTTGCTTTTTCATCAGCGATCATAATACTCTCCTACCCGGTACTCCCGGAGATCTATTCCATTGCTTTTATACCTAATATCATACTCTGCTCTTCCATGATAATCATATCGGGGTGTATGTTTATATCCATGTCATGGACCCAGAAACTTCCCGAAAAAATGCTCGCAAGTTTTCTTATCATAACCTACAGCATATACATAAATCATTTCGGATTCGCGCTGAGAAACTCCTCACTCGCCATGATAACCTACTACATAGGTCTTTTCATAATAAATCTGCTCATACTCACACTGATAATAATATACTTCAAAAAACTTCGTTTTAACGATAAAAGGAATTCTCAGAGATTCAGGCTCCTTGTGGAAAATTCATCCGACTCCATGTTTCTTTATGACTACGAACAAAAATCATTTGAATACATAAGTCCGGAAATCTCGAAACTCATAAATCTTACCGACAAACAGCTTTATGATATGCCCGACAGATTTTTCGACTATATAAACGTAGAAGAAAAAGACAAAAATATAATCAATATATTTTCACGTCCGGTCTCTGTTCCCGGAAACGGTGTGCTGTGTCTTTATAAAAACGGAGAAATAGAAAAATGGTCGGAAATACATTATATACCGATAAAAGACAGCACCGGTACTGTATCAGCGGTGGAAGGCATACTCAGAGATATAACCGAAAGAAAAAAAATGGAGGAACAAGTCAAACTCAACGAAAATGAAAAAAGAGAATTCCTTGAGAATATTTCTCACGAAATAAAGACCCCTATAACTCTTATCAAAGGCTATACGGAAAGTATGCTGGACAAATTGATACCAAAAGAGTCCACTGATACCTACCTGAAAATAATCAATTCAAAGGCAATGATGCTCACCACACTTCTTGATGATCTTGTCCGTCTCACCGATTTCACGTCACAGACTATGGAATATAAATTTTACGAACAGTCTGCGGCAGATATGTTCAGCGATCTCATCAAGCAGAGTGAATTCCACATAATCTCTTCAAACCATATTGCCAAGATCGATATAAACATCTCGCCTGACGCCATAATCATCGCAGATCAGTACAGGATGCAGCAGGTGATATTAAATATCATAAACAATGCTATACGCCATACACCGCTAAAAGGCACGATCACTGTAATATGCAGATCATATTTCAATGAAGAGCTTCTGAGTATCCATAAGGATGACTATAATATCCCTAAAGGAGAAATAGTATTCTCTGTCAGCGATACAGGAGACGGTATACCGGAAAGGGATCTGCCTCATATATTTGAACGAAACTTCAGCGGTGGAAACAGGATAAAGAAGAGTTCGGAAAAAACAGGTCTCGGTCTTTACATTTCAAAACAGATAATAACACAGCATTCAGGAAGCATGTTCGCTCGCAACAACGCCGACGGCGGCGCCGAAATATCTTTTACGATCCCTTACTACAACTGATCTATGGGCAATCAACATTGGGAATTAACTTTTTCCCGGCATCTGCCAGCAAAATCAGACGAGCCGCAGTAGGATCTGCAGCCCGTCTGATATTTCTAATAAACCTGAGTTGTCGACTTTGGTTTGCTTTTGTTTTGCGGTTAGTTTCATATAACCGTGTTGCCTATATAAAGCTGCTGCGCTGTGATGCACAGCAGCCTCTTTTACTATATAGGCGGAAATGAGGTAAGGTTTTGTTTCACATGAGTAAAATAATTTACAAAGGAGGTTAGCCATGACTAACTCCACCACTATAATACTATATCTCTTCATCAGTGTCAACATTTATTTTTTCTTTTTTTGATTTTATTTCATTTAATCCGCGCATATATCATCTCAGCAAATCTCTCATGCTCATAAGCGTTATCCCCAATGTGGATCCGTTATGCATCCACGCCGAGGCTGTCGGAGGAATGATACCGCTCACTCCTGCGCCTATCAGTGCAGTATTTATTCCCACTATGGCTTTATAATCCTTGTCGATCCTCTCCATGAGCATGCGGCTCAGCTTCTTCAGGACAACAAGTGAATAAAGATCATCTGAATCGATAGTTATATCAGATATCTCTCTTGCTATTTCTGCTCCGCTGCTCACTGCGATACCCGCATCAGCTGCCGACAACGCAGGCGAGTCATTTATCCCATCTCCTATCATTATTACTTTACCGCCGCCTGCTTTTTCTTTTTGGATGTATTCAGCCTTATCCTCCGGCAGTACTTCAAAATAATATTCATCGACACCTACACGTTTAGCTATAGCCGCTGCAGCTCTTTCACTATCTCCCGTCATCATCACAACTTTTTTGATACCTTCTTCTTTAAGCGCTGCTATCACATCAGCGGCTTCTTCCCTTATAGGATCTTCCACACAAATCACCGCCGTCAGTATGCCGTCTACCGCCATATAAAGATGCGAATACTCTGAAGGGAGCGAATCGAATACCTCTTCCTTTCCTTCCGGTATCCTGCATTTTTCATCTTCAAACACAAAATGACGGCTTCCTATGATCACTTTCTTTCCTTCTATTTCAGAAGCTATTCCATGGGCTACTATGTATTTGACTTTAGAATGCATCTCTTCATGTTCAAGCCTTCGCGCTTTTGCTGCATCTACTACCGCTCTTGCCATTGAATGAGGGAAATGTTCCTCAAGACACGCCGCTATACGAAGCATCTCATCCTCAGAACTCTCTCCAAAGCCAACGATAGATTTAACAGAAGGAACAGCTTTTGTCAAAGTCCCGGTCTTATCAAAAACTATTGTATCCGCATCTGCGACAGCCTCCATATATTTGCCGCCTTTTATCATTATCCCGTGTTCGTTTCCTTCTCGTATCGCCGAAAGAACACTGACAGGCACAGCCAGTTTAAGAGCGCACGAAAAATCAACCATCAATACCGCCAGTGCTTTTGCAGCGTTCCGCGTTATCAGCCATGCAGCAGCGGTGCCGAGCAGTGTGTATGGCACGAGCTTATCCGCTATGTGTTCGGCTCTGCTTTCAGAGACCGACTTCAGCTTATCCGTGTCTTCTATCATTTCAACTATTTTTTCAAATCTCGTAGAGCCTTTTATTTCTTTTACGATTATGTGAAGCTCTCCTTCCTCCAGCACCGTCCCCGCATAAACATATCCGCCTTTTTCTTTCTTGACTGAAAGAGGCTCCCCTGTCATTGCTGATTGATTTACCATTGCCTCCCCTTGAGAAATAATGCCGTCAAAAGGTATGACATTTCCCATATGCACAACGACAGTGTCTTCCGGATCTACTTCATCCGAAGGAACGAGCATCTGCATTCCGTCTTTGCACAGCCATACTTTATCAGTATTCAAAGACATGCTCCTGGCAAGGTCGCTCACAGATTTTTTATGCGTCCAGTCCTCCAGCAGCTCTCCTATGCCCAAAAGAAACATTATCGAACCGGCCGTCTTGATATTTCCCCGCACTATGGAAGTGGTTATGGCAGCGGCATCGAGCACCGGCACTTCTATCTTTCCCGCTTTTAAACATCTGACTCCTTCCATCACATATTTTAATGCTTTAAAACACACAAAAACGACTCTTGCCTGATAAGGCAGAAGGATTCTCCTCACTGCTCTGAAAAAAATCTTTCTCAGAAGTTTATCCTGATATTCCGAACTGAGTCTGCGGTTTGAAGTCTCCAAAACCTCCTTTGGCACATCAGAGTTTTCGTAGGAAAAATCATTGAGGTATTCTGCGACCTCATCTCTGCTGCCGTCAAACAAAATTACGGCATCCGCTGTTCTCTCATAAACTTTAGCGTTTAAAATTCCCGGATGCTTCTGGAGATAATAATGCAGCCGGTCAGCCTCCTCATAAGTCATCCTGTTCTGCTTAAAATGCACACGCAGACGCCCTCTTATTTCATGTTTAATTTCATATTTCATTATTCCTCAGCCTTCTTTGCATCAGCTTTCTCTGCTGCCTTTTGCTCAGCCTCTTTTACCGCAGCTCTTTCTTCATTTATCTGTTCAGCCTCCGCTATGATATCACCAACATTCTCCTGTACTGCGCTTACAGTTTTCATAACTGAATCTTTTGCTCTCAGTCCTGCTGCAGTACAATTGGTATACACTTTTTTGGCATCCTCGCTTGCAAGCACTTTCAGACCTGCACTTCCCATCAGCACTCCGCCTACAAAGGTTCCTACAGTTTTCAAATCAATACCTGCCATGTTAAGTTCTCCTTTCGCTACATAAAAAATAATTGGTTAGT
>JABLTT010009700.1_pt1 | contig 116811 bp, 105 predicted proteins | sample 7160061 | NCBI WGS metagenome assembly JABLTT01 (sample SAMN14651232, study PRJNA627086) | human gut metagenome | isolation source: feces | host: Homo sapiens | reverse complement strand
ACCAGTCTCTGTGGCAGATACGCAGCAGCAAATGCTGTAGTCATCACCCCATACCGGACGCATAACATCGTCATTTTCATACTGGATAGAACTTGTCTCAACAGAAATGCGAGCAGCAAATTTCTTGAAGTTCTCTGGCAGTCTTGAAGAATAAAGAACTGTTAAGTTCGGCTCTGGAGAAGGACCCATGTTCTTTAATGTATGGAGGAAACGATAATCATTCTTTGTTACCATAGAACGTCCATCTTGTCCAAGTCCGGCTACTTCCAGAGTTGCCCATGTCGGATCTCCTGAGAACAGTTCGTTGTAAGAAGGAATCCTTGCGAATTTAACCATACGGAACTTCATTACAAGATGATCAATCAATTCCTGAGCCTCTTTCTCTGTAAGCTTACCGTTTTTAATATCACGATCAATATATATATCAAGGAAAGTAGACACACGTCCAACACTCATAGCAGCACCGTTCTGAGTCTTGATTGCTGCAAGATAACCAAAGTATAACCACTGTACAGCCTCTTTTGCATCTTTTGCAGGCTGTGAAATGTCATAACCGTAAGCAGCAGCCATTTCTTTCATATCACGAAGTGCTCTCATCTGATCAGCAAGCTCTTCACGAAGACGGAAGTCTGTACCTTTCATGCCGTGTCTTGCGTAACGCTCAAAATCATACTGTTTTTTCTCAAGGAGAAAATCAATTCCATACAGAGCTACACGACGATAATCACCAACGATACGTCCACGTCCGTAAGTATCCGGAAGTCCTGTAATGATTTTGTTATGACGAGCTTTTTTCATCTCTGGTGTGTAGATATCGAAAACTCCCTGATTGTGTGTTTTATGATATTTAGTAAAGATTTCATGAAGTTTTGGGTTTGGCTCATATCCATAAGTTGTACAAGCCTGCTCTGCCATCTTAATTCCACCGTAAGGCATGAATGCTCTCTTAAGAGGCTTGTCTGTCTGAAGACCTACAACCTGCTCAAGGTCTTTCATACTCTCATCGATATACCCTGGGCCATATGCTGTCAGTCCGGATACTACATCTGTTTCCATATCAAGAACGCCGCCTTTTGCACGCTCTTCTTTCTGAAGCTCCTGAAGTCTTCCCCACAATTTGTTGGTTGCTTCAGTTGGTCCTTCCAGGAAAGAGTCATCTCCTTCATATGGAGTGTAGTTATCCTGGATAAAACTTCTAACATCTACAGAATGTGTCCAGTTTCTTCCTTTAAATCCTGCCCACTGTTCGTACTGTGCCATATCTTTACATCTCCTTTTCCTAAATATGTATTTCTTTTTACGGGCACAGTATAGCATCGGTTTTTTTTGATTGCAAGTATTTAAATGAGTACAATTAATCAAAAAGCGCTTGTACTTGATTTTGTGCAATTTCACTGAGAAATTGCATTTTAGAGAGTACAATTCATGTGTTTTGTATGTAATTTTATACAAGAAATAATTGTTAAACTATTGACAAATTCAAATAAAAGTAATACGGCTATCCTCAAAATATATGATATCATAATTTAGATTTTTCCCTGATATCTGCATATGTAAATGATAAAAATGCTGTTCAGATATAAGAAAAAGAAGCATGAAACACCTTAAATGGATTCACATACTTCTTTTTTCTTACGACAAATACTTTTTTAAGAGTATCATAAAATACAACTTTAAACCTGTATTCTTGCCGCTGCATCATCGCTAATTGCGATTCTTTTGTGTTTGTTCCCGATAATCAGACCACCATTGAACTTTTTAAAGACTCGGATTTCACTGCCCTCCTCAATCTGACAGTTACGGATGATATCCAGAACCTCGGGGAGACCGAACATCCATTTGATGGTATATACTTTACCGGGTGCTGCTGTTGACAAAGCCTGCATACTCGCACCTTCTTTGCTTTTTTCTTATTGTAGATTGAGAAATAAATGTTAGTCAACAGCAACACTATGCATACTATTTATCATCTCTTCTTTTTCTTCTCTTCAGTGCAAATCCACCTGCTCCAAGTGAAGATACTGCCAGTGTCAGCCAGCCAAATACAGATGCCGGATCTCCTGTCTTAACTTTTCCACTTGTTTTTTTCGTATCAGTTCCAGAAGTATTCTTCAGTTCAGATGTCTGTGCTGCCGGAGTCTTTTTCTCCTTAGCGGAACCTGCTTTTACAAGTGCACTGATAGCTTTGTTCAGATTTTCTGTTGCAGCATCTACAGTTGCCTGATCCTTCTTCTCATTTAATGCAGCTTTTGCAGCACTAAGTGCATTCTGAAGTTCTTTCCAACTGTCTGCTGTATAGTCAGCTTTTTTTAAGTCTTCTGCTGCTTTGATTGCTTTTTCAAGTGAAGTTGTAGAAACTACATTCGGGTCAACAGGTGTTTCAGCTTTCGTAAGATTACTGATAGCTTTGTTCAGATTATCCATAGCAGCATCTACATCGGACTGAAGAAGTGTATTTTCACTTGTTGTTAATGCTTTTGCAGCTGCTAATGCATCTGTGTAAGCTTTCCAGCTGTCAGCTGTATAATCTGCTTCATTGTAATTGGAACCTTCTGCTCTTCCGATTGCTTCATTTAATTTTGTAAGATCAGCCTTTTTTTGTACAAGTCTGTCAAGTGCATCTGTCATATGCTGGAGCTGGGTTTTAACTTCCGCACTTAATAAAGAATCTTTTTTCAACAATTCTTCCGATTCTGTCAGCTCCGTCTCCATAGAACTCCAGCTGTCAGCTGTATAATTTACTTTATTCAATCCTTTCGCTTCGTCTACTTTTGCCTGTAATGCATCAATATCTTTCTGATCAGCCGCTTTTGGCTGTGCGATATTTTCTTCTCTTACCTGGAATGTATAAGTGTAGTCTTCATATCCAAGTGCGTATATAGTCAAACTCCAGTAACCGGTCCCATCTGTTCCTGACGGGAGCTGGCAGCGGACGGAATCTGTCAGACCAAGCTGGATTCCCATGGATTTATGCATCCAGTTATCAGCAGCAAATTTAGTACCATAGCTTGCTTTAGCATTAGTGTAAGTTGCATCATCTCCATAATAAGTCCATTTTACTGCCTGCATATTAGCGCCAAGGTCACCATAATCTCCATTGAAATCAACACGAAGAAATTCTCCGAAGCTTCCATCTCCTTCTTTTACTGTCGGCTCAAGGTCTGTTGCAGTTTTTAACTGGATGTCCTTTAATCCGGAATAGGTTCCATTTGCTCTTTCGCTGAATGAGAATGTTCCATCCGCATTTTTTGTAGCAGTTTTCAAACCATTTGTATTTTCTGTCACATCAGCGGCTGCTGTATAAGACTTAAGATTTACTTCACCATATCCACCGGCTAATGTGCCATCTTTTTCTACAATAGTATATTTTTCTTTGAAAGCTTCATAATCAGAAGTCTTTACTTTTACAGGAACATATTTTAGCCCTGTAACTTTGTAATCTTTTATGTTTGCTTTCACATTTGCAAATGCAACTTCCTGCCCGTCTGTTGTTACAAAGGTGTCTTTATCCTTCCAGTATGCCAGATTATATGTAGTTCCATCTTTTGTCTCAATCACAGCTGTACACTGGAAACTTCCTCTATGCAGTCCGTGATTTGTAGTTGCTCTTGTTACAACGTCAAAAGCTCCCTTATCTGCTTCTCCACGGGAATCCAGCTCTTCGGAAGATTCAGTACTTCCGGCAGCTAGTACGCCTTCGGATGCCCAGTATTCAGACCAGCTAAGACCTGCATACACATAAGTATAGTCACTGCCTGTAACTGGTACCTGATATGTAAATGTATACGCTTTATATCCATCTTCTACGACGGTGATTGCAAAAGCATCTCCTGGTTTTTTATCTTTGAAAGCATCTTTTGTAAGGTCTAAGGAACCATCTTCATTGATTAGTTTCACAGCTCTTCTTCCACTTGCTGCATAGGACGTTCCATTCACAGTTACAGACTTAATTGATTTCAGATAAGTCTTAAAATCTTCATCGGATGCAGCATCTGTTTTCTCTAATGCCGGTGCATCGTTCTTTTCATTATACTGAACCGGAACAGCTTCTGTATACATATTAAATGTAGTAGAGATATCGGCATATTTTCCGGATTTATCTTTTAATGTAAGTGTATATCTTCCCTTTTTAGGCTTACTGTTAAAAACAAGTGTTCTTGTAACATTTCCTTTTGCATCAGTTGTCACATTTACAGTATAAGAATCTTTAGCAACAACCGTTTTGTCTGAATCTGTTAATTCATATTCCTCCTGAAAATCCTCTGGAAGATTCGTAACTGTAACAGAACTTTGAATATTTTCCACATCTATAGAAGCATCAGCAGCTGAAACTTCACCATCAAATTTTACTGGCACTTTCTGATCCATTGGAAGTTCATAGATACCGGCATCTGTATAATAAGTAACTTTGTTAATGGTCTGTCCCATCATAGCTTTGTACGGCTCATAGGAAAGTGTGCATCCATGTGTTGTTGTCACAAAGCCAGTACTCCATGCAAGTTCAGAGTTTCTCCAGATATTTTCTACCTGGCGAAGGCCATAGTTTCCACCTTCTTTTGTGCTGATCACAACACCAAAAACTGTTTTCATAGAATCTGGCAGATTATCGAAATTCAATTGATAATCTCCATACTTTGTATTTGTAGTGAATTCAGACTTTACATCATTCAGTGTTGTCTTAGAAGCACCTTTCACTTCACTAAATGACAATGTTCCATCTGCATTTACGGTTGCCTCTTTGTAATAAGATGGGGCTTCAGATAAAATATAATAAGAATAGGAGGCACTTTCAAACAAAGCATCTTTTCCTTTATACTCTGTTGTACTTGTCTTTCCTTTATTCGTTACAGTAATAGAAACAGAGCTTTTATCGGTAATCTGAGTATAATTTTTCAGAGCCTCCAGATTACTGATTTTAACCGGGAATGTAATACCTGTAATGTCGCTTCCATTCGGATCAACGTGATAAGAACCAGCTGCAAGATTTGAATTTCTTGTTTTGTTTAATGTTGCGGAAGATACACTATCAACGCTTGTTACTCCGTCTGACTCATAAAATGCAGCATAGGGAATGTTCATAAGAACATAACTTTCTGTTGTAACTTCAGCTTTTTTCAGTCCCTGAATCGCAGTATTCAAATCAGAAGCAGCTTTATCCACAGCATCTTGGGATTTCTTTTCAGAAAGTGCTGTTTTTGCAGATGCAAGTGCTGTTTTTAATGCACTCCAGGAATCTGCTGTATAGTCACTTTCAGTTAATGCCTCGGCACTTTTAATAAATGCTTCCAGGGATGTTGTGTCCACAGTCACTGCTACGCTCGCCTCAGGAGCTGACTGGATGGCTTCTAACGCAGCTTCTTTAATTGCCTTAGAAGTTCTGGTTGCACCAGATACAGTATCCCAGCTGTTAATGGAATCTTCTGTTGCGTCTGTGCCTGCTAATTTTGTTTTAATTCCTTTCGACTTGTTATAAGCCTTGTTGAAATATGAATCATTTCCAGAATCATATCCGTTTTTCGGTGATACAGAAATATCTTTCAGCTTACCATCTTCTACAGATAAAGTGACCTCAACATCATATTCATTCCAATTATCATCGACATCCTCTTCTGTTTTTGTAACGTGTGCTGTTTTTGTGTAGGTTCCGTCTGCAGCCACTTGATTCTTTGTAACAGCAAGTGCAGGTACTGCAGGGCAGATACTTGCTGCCATGGAAGCAGCCATCATAATAGTAATTACTTTGGTCTCGACATTTTTCTTCTTCATTGTCTCCTCCTTAAAATTAGTTATTGATAAAATTTATTAATAGTTAGAAACATCTAACCATTAATCAAAAAAATTAGGCTTCAGGATTTTCAATATTCGTTCAGATACAATTCCAATCAATAAGCCTGTAATGGTTCCGGCAATCAGAAGTGCCGGGAAGTAATAAAAGATATGGAAATTACTTACTACAAGTGAAGCCGCTATTAACTGGCCAATATTGTGTGTAATTCCACCACTGATACTTATCACTAATACAGATAAGTTTGTTTTCTCTTTCATTAATATCATAATCAGATAGCTGAGCATTCCACCGGTAAGACTGTAGATCAAGGACATGCCATTTCCAAATAACAGCCCCATCAGTAAAATACGGGTCACGGAAATAATTAATACATCTTTTTCATTCAGATAATATAATCCCGCTACGATCACCAGATTCGCAAGTCCCAGTTTCATTCCGGGCACTCCGAAATTAATCGGCAAAATCGCTTCAACATAGCTGAATATCATCGCAAGTGCTGTAAAGACTGCACAGTAAGATATTTTTTGACTTCTTGTCATTCTCTTTTCACCCCATTTCGTTGAAGGATTAATTTGATACAATATCGATTTCCTCAGATGTCTCATTTTCAGAATCATTCGATATTTCTACGACCAGTTTGTGTGGCAGGCAGACCAGAGTCTGGTGACTATGGCTGATATGTCCCTGCTCCATACAGTAGCCGTCCGGACAGTCAGCCTCTTCCATCCAGACTTCATGATTCTGAATCCGGACTATATTCATTCCGTATTCATTTTTAATCTGTATGGTCTTGTCCTGATCGAGGCTAAAGGTGCCATATACTTTATGATTCACCGTGACCGTTACTGTATTCCCACTGCTTCCATATGCTTTCTGGATTCCCAAAAGCGCTACGGCAAGAAGTAATACACTGATAATGAGTATAAAATCTTTTTTTCTGTTTACAGTTATTTTCATTTTTCTTCTCCAGATGGATTCTTCATAGTGTCAGAATAAATCATCAAATAATTCTCTAGATTCCAAGCAAGATAAATATGCCGAGTAACAATAATGCCCTGAGTACAGTAAATATAATTTCGTTTCCGCGTAGAGTTATCTTTCTGAAGTGGTCATTTACAGCACAATGTACATTACTTTTCGGGCAGACATCCATACATTTCTGACATTGAAAACAATCAGCGCTGATTTCCCAGGAGCCATTATCCGGGAGCTGTATATCTGAAGGACATTTCCGTGTACATCCACTGCATTTTGGAATGCAAGAACTTCGGTCTCTTCTAAGTGAAAAAATCGGCAGTACCGGAAGCAGGGAAAAGATTGCTCCCATTGGGCATAAAAATCTGCAAAAAAAGCGTTCTTGTACACACATGCCAACTAAGATCAGTAATAAAATAATCAGTCCCGGTATATAGTTTGCGAGTTTCAGATTACCTGCATGGATCATGGAAAATACATCCCACGGGCTTGTTCCCTGTGCTTTGGAATAAATTCCGGCATAGCACATCAACACAATCATGAGTAATATCAAATATTTGCATACAGATAAGCGAGTACTTATCATCTGGCTGAGAACAACCGGTTTTTTCTTAAGCTTTTTGCAGCACCAGACATACCCTGCGTGTACTGCATCTCCCAATGTGCCAAATGCACAGGCAAAGCCACAGAAGAATCTTCCGAAAATAATCGTATAACCACAGAGGACGATCAGAACTATAACAAAGGATGATACTGAAACCATTTCCCCCGCACCAATCTGGGTAAAAATATACTTAATTCCTGCAAAGGCCGCAGTATATGCAGAAGGAAACAATAAAAAGAAGAAAAGTTGTATTCCTGTCCGTAACCATATATGTATTTTTTTTACTTGTTTTATTGTAAATCTATCTGTCAGATATTTTTCTAATATATTCACATTAATTTCCTGCCTTTTGTAATGCATCTGCGACTGCATCCTTGATTCCTGTTGAGCTGAATGTTGCACCACTCATTACGTCAACTTCCGGTGTCTGGGCATCCAGAATTTTTGAGATGACACCTTTTGCAGTTTCCAAATAGGTTCCGTCTTCATTTTCAGCACTGATAATTTCTATATTTTTCAACTGACCATCTTCAATAGTTACTTTTACATCGATTGATCCACCAAATCCGGCTCCTTCTCCTTCATAAGTACCATCTGTATAAGAATTCTGTGACTGTCCAGTATTCGCTGTGTCTTCATCCAGTGATGCCTGAAGTTTTGCAATCTGTTCATCCTTTGCACGGACATTTAACACTTCATTGTAGCCGAATAGCATCAGTACAATCACTGCAAGTGAACTAGCTCGTATAATAAAATTTTTCATTATTTTTTTGCCCCTTCCAAAGCATTTTTGCAAGCTTCCATAATTGCACTCGAAGAACAGGTCGCGCGAGATACTACGTCAATGTTGTCCGCAACACCAGAATTCAAAATCTGGTCTACTACACCGGTCGTTCCGCTTTTACCATAAGCAGCTTTCTGAATATAAGACTGATTATCACTGGCACCATCACCTTGAATATCTGTGATTGCGACAATTTTATCGTTTCGTACAGTAATCTTTAGTGTAAGATTATATGGTTCAAAATCCGCATCATCATCCGGCACACAAAGAGATCGTCCTTCGTAAATACCATTGTTATAAACAATGCCTTCATCTTCTTTCCCATCTTTCTTCTCCAGAAGACGTATAGCCTGTTTCAGATTTTGAAATGCCTGATCAACTGTTGTCTGATCCGGCTCAGATGCCAGCACTGCTTTAGCATCCTGGATACGAACCGTAAGGACAGCCCATGTACTTTCTGTATATTGCTCTTCCTGAAGTGCTTCTGCTTCCTCTAGTACTTTTTCTAATGCAGTAGTATCCGGTTTTGTATCTGTGGTTTCACCGTTTGTGACTTTTTCTGCCTCTTTCAGGGCATTTTTCACGGCACCGATCAAGCCTTTGGAACTGTAAGTTGCACCAGATACAATGTCTACATCTGTGCTCTGCTGCTTCATAATATTTTTAACAACTGTCATTGCACGGTTAAAGAAATCTGCATCATCATTTTTCTCCGTTACAAGAATCGCCTTTATAGTGTGATTCTGTATTACAACTGCAACCTTCACATCGCCACTGTAGCCTTCGGCAGATCCATAATAAATCCCTTCGTTATACGGAATCGTACCTGTGATTCCTTCGGTATTGTTATCCGTCGTGCTGTCGGTATCTAAGTTTGATGATGTATCTGCCAGGTCGATTGCAGCCTGCTTTAGCGCATCTCTCACTGCTTGAATCAATCCGGATGAGCTGTAGGTCGCGCCAGATACTGTGTCAACATTGGTTGTCTGCCCGGCTATGATCTTATCCAGAAGCACGGCAGCTTTTTTTATGTACTCACTGCCGTCTTTTGTTTCTACGATTTCAATTGCGTTAATCTTTCCACCGGAAATGGTCACTTTTACTTTCAGTGTTCCACCAAATCCGGTTCCAGTTCCGTAATAAGCTCCGTCCTTATATGCGGCCGCATCCGTTACTGTTTCTACTGTTTTCGAACTTCCTTCTGCTGTCTGATTGCCGGATTGAGATTGCCCGGTTTCACCGCTGTCTTCTTCTCCGGTCAGCGCATTTTTTACAGCACTTATAATTCCATTCGAGCTATATGTGGCGCCTGAAACAACATCCACATCCAGAGATTGCTTTTCAATAATCCGGTCAATCACCGCTTTCGCCCGGTTAAAAAATGCTGCATCATCAGAGGAACTCAATATGTCAATGGACACGATTTCTTTATTCTGAATCTGAACTGCAACTGTAATCTCTCCTGCGTAACCGGTTCCGGTTCCTTTGTATACGCCGTCCGGTAGATTAAAAGAGCCTTTTACTGCCTCAGCTTCATCATTTGTCTGACCAGCCTGTTCTTCATTTACTGTTTCCTTCGCCTGAACTTCATAAGTCGGAGGTGAGTAGTTTCCAAGTGTAGTTCCAACACAGGCAGCTACCAGTACAATAGAAGCAGCCGGAGCATATTCTTTTATTTTCTTCATGATTTTTTCTTTTTCCATAATCATTCCCTTTACTTTTCAGATTATTTTTTGACAATATTCGTAGTCAGATCAGAACTGAATACATCTGCAATTCCCTCTGACACGTATAACTCGTTGTCATCTGTCATAAGAATCATATCGAATTTATCGCTGTGTTCTTTCCAGAAATCACAGGCTTTGTCTTTTCCCATTATGAATAATGATGTTGATAATCCATCTGCAAGGGTTCCGTCATCACTTACAATCGTCACAGACTTCAATCCATTTTCAGCCGGATAACCCGTTGCCGGATCAATAATGTGATGATAAATCTTTCCATTTTCTTCAAAATACCTCTCGTATCCGCCAGAAGTGATAACAGCCTTATCTTCCGCCTCAAGAACCCCCAGATAGTCATTGGTATCATCCGGGCTCTGTACTGCAACACGCCAGAATGAGCCGTCAGGCTTCGCTCCCAGCAACTGCACATTTCCTCCAAGGCTTACCATGCCGCTTGTAACGCCACATTTTTTGTAGATATCCATAATTCTTGAGGATGTATATCCTTTTGCAATCCCACCAAAATCAATCTTCACACCGGCTGGCAAAGTGACTTTCTTTGAAGCTTTGTCATATTGAATTTTAGAAGCATTCACATTTTCAAGAAGCCCTTTTAACTCTTCATCAGACGGGATTCTGTAATTCTGCGTTGTAAATCCCCATGCATCCATAACCGGATAAATTGTGATGTCAAAAACACCTTCTGTATCTGTATAAAGTTTTTCAGACTCATTTAAAAGCGTTTCGGTATCTTCTGAAATCGTTCCTGTACCGTTCTGATTCAGTGCATAGATTTCACTATTTCCATCACCTGTAGACAACAAATTATCTAGACGTTCAATCTCTGCTTCGGCTTTATCAAGCGCATTTTCTGCATTGTCACCATATGCAGTCAGTGTCATATAAGTATCCATCGCAAAGACATCTCTGCTTTGTGGTTCATCAGTACTTGAAGCCTGCGTCTCTGAAGAGGCGTTCTTGTCTGTGACAGATTGATCCACTATTGTATCAGAAGTTTTTGAATTGCATGAAGTTATCATAAAACAGACAATGGTAAATAAAATAATTTCTTTAATTCGTTTCATATAGTTCATATTCCATTCTTCTTTAATCATTTTCAAAAAAAGTTAGTATTATCTAACCATTAGACACTATAGCATATACTTAAAAAGGACGTCAAGAAAATACGCGCTAATTGAAAACATTTCTCAATTAGCGCGTATTTTTCATTTACACTTATTAAAAATATTTATGGCTTGTGTAAGAATTTCTGATTTGTGCAGATAAACAGACTTCTTTATTAAAGTACATGAAGTCCTTTTAAGGAAATATCAAGAATCGGTGCAGAATGGGTCAGTGCTCCACTGGAAATATAATCCACACCAAGTCCGGTCAGTTTTTCAATATTTTCCTTTGTAACATTTCCGGAACATTCTGTCTCGGCATGTCCATCAATGATTAATAAAGCTTCTTTCATCTCGTCATAAGACATGTTGTCTAACATAATGATGTCTGCACCTGCTTCTACCGCTTCCTTTACCATGTCAAGATTTTCTACTTCCACCTCGATTTTCCGAACAAACGGTGCATAATCCTTTGCCATCTGTATTGCTTTTGTGACGCTTCCGGCTGCACCAATATGATTATCCTTCAAAAGGACGCCATCAGATAGATTATAGCGGTGATTATATCCGCCTCCGACGCGAACTGCATATTTTTCGAAAATACGCATATTCGGAGTTGTTTTTCTTGTATCCAAAAGTTTCGTTTTAGTTCCGACAAGCAATTTTGCAACAGTATTCGTGTATGTGGCAATTCCACTCATGCGTTGCAGATAATTTAAAGCTACCCTTTCTCCAGACAACAGAACTCGAATATCTCCGGTCACTACAGCAAGAAGCTCTCCCACTTTTACTTCATCACCGTCTTTTTTATAAAATTGTACCTTTATTTTTTCGTCTAAAAGTTCAAAAACACGCTGGAACACATCCAGACCGGCTATGATTCCATCTTGTTTGCAGATCAGGTTAACTTCTCCTTGAACAGCTTCTTTCATGACTGAATTTGTGGTTACATCTTCGCTTGATATATCTTCTCTTAAGGCTTCTTCGATGAGATGGTCAGCCTGTAGTTTCATCGTAATTGTATTCATGACTCTCTGAAAATCTCCTTTTTTATAGCATTTTATTACTGTTTTATGCGGTTACCTTATTCATCTGTTTTTCAGACATGATTTCCCTAGCAGCTCTTTTAGCAAATACAAGACTCTCCAAAAGAGAATTGCTTGCAAGTCGGTTCTTTCCATGAACACCGTTGCAACTTGTCTCTCCTACTGCATATAAATTTGGCATAGATGTATGACTATCGGAGTCAACCCAGATTCCCCCCATAAAGTAATGCTGAGCCGGCACGACTGGAATCCACTCTTTTGTCGCATCATAACCTTCTTCCAGGCAATGCAGGTAGATATTCGGAAAATGACTTAGGATTATTTCCTTTGGAATCTTTTCTAATGACAGCCACACATGATCTGTCCCATCCTTCTTCATCTGTTCCTGAATGGCTTTTGTGACAACATCTCTTGGGAGCAGTTCATCTATAAATCGATTTCCATTTTTATCATACAGAAGAGCGCCTTCACCACGCACAGATTCGGAAATCAAAAATCTGCGTCCCGGTTTTTTAGAATAAAGTGTTGTTGGATGGACCTGTACATAATCTAAATGTTCCAGTCTGATGCCATGCTTTTTTGCAATATCAATGGCATCTCCGGTTAAATGCGGAAAGTTTGTAGAATGCTTATAACGACCTCCGATACCGCCGCTTGCAAAAATAGTCTGATCAGCGTGGATATAAATCTTTTTATGATCAGATGTTTCAGCCTCAATCCCGGCACATGCCCCTTTGGAAATGAGGATGTCAGTCATCGTCGTATATTCCATAATCTGGATATTTTTACGTGTCTTTATCTGTGCAAGAAGCTTACTTGTGATTTCTTTACCAGTAATATCTTCATGAAACAGAATTCGAGGTCTGGAATGGGCGCCTTCTCTTGTGTACAGAAGTTTACCATCTTCCTTTGCAAAATCCACACCATACCCGATCAGATCATGAATTACATCCTGTGAACCGCGGATCATAATATCTACAGACTCTTTCCTGTTTTCATAATGACCAGCCCGCATTGTGTCTTCGAAATAACTGTCATAATCATCGTCATCATGTAACACACAGATTCCTCCTTGTGCGAGAAATGAATCGCTGCTTTCAAGATCTGATTTTGTAATCATAATAATGGATAAATCTTCGGACAAATTCAGGGCTGAAAAGCAGCCGCCTACGCCTGTGCCGACAATGACCACATCAGCTTGCAAATTATTTTCCTTACTTTTACTTACATTTTTCATATTATCTGTTTGATTCATATTCAAATGCCTACTTTCCAAGCTCTAACATACGTTCCAGAGGTTTTTTTGAATTTTCACGAAGGCTGTCACTGACATGAACTTCGTTCTTGCCGGTCTTCAATACATGAAGCACTTTTTCCAAAGTATTCTTTTTCATGTTCGGACATACTGGAACAGTCTTCGGATAGTAAAAATGTTTATCCGGATTATTCTGAACGAGTTTATAGTGTACACCCTCTTCTGTACAGATGATAAATTCATTACATGGACTTTCCGTTGCATATTTAATAATTCCTGAAGTACTTCCTATATAATCGGATAATTTTAATACTTCTGTATTACATTCCGGGTGAGATAACACCAGTGCATCCGGGTGTTCTTCTTTTGCTTCGCGGACTTCATCAGCTTCCATACGCTCATGTGTCGGACAGAATCCTTCATTATAGATAAAATGTTTCTCCGGAACTTGATCTGCTACAAAATGAGCCAGATTCCGGTCCGGAATAAAGTAGATATTCTTATTCGGTAACGCTTTTACTATCTTGACAGCATTTGCTGACGTCACACATACATCGGAATATTCTTTTAAAGCTGCTGTAGAATTAATATAGCAGACCACTGCTACATCTTCATACTCTTCGCGGACTTTTTTAATATATTCTACATCTGCCATATGTGCCATCGGGCAGTCAGCAGTCGGATCCGGCATCAGAACAGTTTTGTCCGGATTTAAGATCTTTGCGCTCTCGCCCATAAAAGAAACGCCGCAAAACACAATCGTACTCTCAGAAAGCTCTGTTGCAACACGGCTTAGATAGAAAGAATCTCCTATGTAATCTGCAATATCCTGAACTTCAGGTCTGACATAATAATGAGCCAGGATCACTGCATTTTTTTCTTGTTTTAGTTTTTGTATTTCTTCTACAATTGTCATATGTTTTTCCTCCCATATGATCTGAAATTTCATTGCAGACAATTATAACACATGTTTTTACATGTGACAAGACAGTAAGTAATTGTTGACAAACAAGAAATAAAGACTATACTAAAGCTGAACATAATATGCTATATATATAATTAAAATATCAAACATACATAATTTATATGGCTGAAGAAAATATTTATACTAAACTGACGATATGGTCAGTTCAATGAAGAAAGAAGTGATTTATATGCAAGTGATCCACAAAAATCACATGGAAATTTTATGGCATGATTATGCAGAAGCAATTGATGATATCCCGATTACAAGTGCTGGAATTATTGAAAAATCTTCTGTGATCGGACGGACAGGTCTTATGCTTCTGTCATGTGGAACCGGAGCCTGGCGTGTCAGACAATCTATGAATACACTCGCAGAACAGTTAGGGTTGACTTGTACTGCAGACATCGGATTAATGTCCATTGAATACACCTGTTTCGATGGAGAGGAATGTTACTCGCAGTCCTTATGTCTTACAAATACAGGAGTAAACACATCAAAACTGAATCGTCTGGAACAGTTTATTAATAAATTTTCATCCGAAGGTGTATACATGACTGGTGAGGAATTACATTCTCATTTGGATCAGATTGAAAAAATACATGGTCTCTACTCTCCGACCGCACTTGGTTTTGCAGCCGCACTTGCCTGTGGCGCATTTACCTTTTTACTTGGAGGCGGACCGGTAGAAATGTTTTGTGCATTTGCAGGTGCCGGTATCGGGAATTTTGTCCGATGCAAACTGGGAAAGCATCATTTTACACTATTTTTATGTATCTTCGTTTCCGTAACATCAGCCTGTCTGGTCTATGCAGGATTATTTGAAGTGATGAAACTGATACTTGGGGTGTCAGAACAACATGAAGCAGGATATATTTGTTCTATGTTATTTATCATTCCAGGATTTCCATTCATTACCAGCGGTATTGACCTTGCAAAATTGGATATGAGATCAGGTCTGGAACGATTAACTTATGCAATCATTATTATCACTGTTGCAACAATGACTGCCTGGATTATGGCACTTATCTTAAAATTGCAGCCGGTGGATTTTCTAACATTAAATTTGCAAGTCCCGGTACAAATTCTCTTCCGACTGGCAGCAAGCTTTTGTGGAGTTTTCGGATTCTCTGTTATGTTTAACAGTCCAAGAAAACTGGCAGCTACAGCCGGATGTATCGGAGCAGTTGCCAATACTCTTCGTCTGGAAATGGTGGACCTTGCAAATATGCCCCCAGCTGCTGCTGCATTTATCGGCGCGCTTGTCGCAGGAATTCTTGCTTCTATGATTAAAAATGTTGCGGGATTTCCAAGAATATCCGTAACGGTACCTTCTATAGTAATTATGGTACCTGGCCTTTATTTGTACCGTGCTATTTATAATCTGGGAATCATGTCTCTGCATACATCAGCAGAGTGGTTCGCTGCCGCATTTATGATCATACTTGCATTGCCGCTTGGATTGATTTTTGCAAGGATTTTGACAGATAAAACATTTCGTTATTGCACGTAAATTCAAAGATTCGACTCTCAATTATATAAGTTCACTTGTCACTTATATAATTGGGAGTCTTCTCAACTGAACTAAAAGAGGAACCGTTCATTTTCAAGTGAATAGTTCCTCTTTCTTATAGATTATATGACAAATTATTCTTTATATTGATAAACAATCTTCTTCGCTGTCTCAATATGTTTTTCCAGTCGTTCTGAAAAATGTGTAAATGGAAGAAAAATTCCAAGTTCATCAAAATGCTCACCTTTTTCTTCAAGACGTTCTTGTCCATAATAAACAATGGATTTTGGCAATTCTTCCTGCAATTGCATAACCAGATCCATAACGGCGACATAAGACTGAGCTTCAGTCTCTTTCATTTTGATAGTATCCGGCAGTTCATATACAAGCAAAACACCTAACTGCTCTCCCATTCGATAATCTTTTACTTCCATAGTCACTTCATCATAACAATGCCTTTTTCGATATCCTTCTGCCAGATACATTTTCACATCATCATTTTGTGCGTAGACTTTTTGGAATTTATGATACATTTTGTCAGGTACAGCTTTCTTGCAATCATTTAACAGATTGCCGGATCCATCCGTTAAAATATAAGGATTGGTATGTCCGTCAGCGTTAAAACGAAACGGAACAAGGTATGCATTCCTAAGAAGATCGAACATGCTGTGCTGACAGATTGCCAGAAGGAAAGCGGTCAGATCTTTATTCTTATAAGCGTCAAATAAAGCTTTTGCAAATTTCTCCGGCGGCAATACTTCTCCTGAATATTCGCCGTCAGATTCTCCTGATTCATAAAATGTTTCCATCAATCGTTCGCATGCCTGCGAATTTTCCAGAATTTTGTCAAATAAGTATTCTGCTTTTTCTTCTCTTGGAAATATGGTTGCCATTGTTATTCATCTCTTTTCTTATTGATTTTTTATCTGCTATATATTATAGTTGTCTTACGTCAAAATGTAAAAGATATATTTAGTATCATGGATATATCAATTTGGAATGAGAGGACTAGATATGATTACTTACGATTATTACCGCATATTTTATTTTGTAGCACGTTATAAGAGCTTTACAAAAGCAGCAAAAATGCTTGGCAACAATCAGCCCAATATTACACGCTGCATGAATATCCTGGAGCAAGAATTAAAATGCACTCTTTTCCTACGGTCTAACCGTGGTATTTCGTTAACACCAGAGGGAAAGAAATTATATGAGCATGTAGCAATTGCATATGAACAGTTACAGATTGGCGAAGAAGAAATCCGTCAGAATGGTGAACTGGAGAATGGATTAGTATCCATCGGTGCCAGCGAAAACGCGCTGAGACTGGTACTACTTTCAAGACTTGAAAAATTTCATGAACAATATCCGCATGTCAGACTTCGTATTTCGAATCATTCGACGCCACAGGCAATCCAGGCATTGAAAAGTGATATTGTGGATTTTGCGGCGGTAACGACACCACTTGATATTAAAGGTCCACTTGAAAAAATCCCATTAGCTTCTTATCGTGAAATATTAATTGGTGGAAAAAAATATAAAAAATTGGCAGAACAGACGCAAAAACTGAAAGATATTGCTTCTCTTCCATTTGTCAGTCTGGATGAAAATAGTGGAACCAGAGAATTATACAATAGTTTCTTTTTAGAACATGGACTTTCTTTTGCACCAGATATGGAAACTGCAACTACCGATCAGATGTTGCCGCTCATCGTACATAATCTTGGCATTGGGTTTTATCCAAAAAAGATGGCAGAACTTGCTCTTGCAAAAGGCGATGTCTACCAGATACCGTTGGAAGAAAAGCTGCCACTTAGAAGAATCTATTTAGTTACAAACGGCAGTGCCGCCAAGAGTACCGCCGTTCGTAAAATGATTGAATTTATTCAACATTAATAATTAAGCTTTTGAAATCTGCATCCCGGCTTTCAAAAGCTTAAATAGCCTTCTGGCAGCCCCTAGATACAAATCTTCTGCATGTTCCAATGCATCCGAAAGGGGCATAATACCATTTACAGTAGTGATGATAGATTCGATTCCATACGCATAGATATCTTCCGCACCTTTTCCCATGCTTCCGACGATTGCAACAGCTGGTATATGGTGATCTTTGCAATGAACACCAACACCCTGCATGACTTTACCAAATACAGACTGCCAGTCTGTAGCGCCTTCTCCAGTTACCACGATATCTACATCTTTCAGATGTTCATCGAAATCTACAAGATCAAGTACAGTTTCTATTCCAGATTTCAATGTTCCGTTTAAAAATACCATAAGAGCAGTCCCGAGACCACCAGCTGCACCTGCACCTGCAATTTGATCCATATCCAGTCCAAATTGCTCTTTAATAATGTCCCGGTAATTACACATACCAGCTTCCAGATCATTTTGAATCTCGGGGGGTGCACCTTTCTGTCTTCCAAATGTATAAGTAGCTCCGTCTTTTCCGCAAAGCGGATTTGTGACATCACACATTACCGTGAATTTACATTCTTTTATCAATGGATTCAGTCCAGAAAGATCTATTTTTCTAATTTTCATCAAATCCTCGCCGCAACCCATTAATTCCTGGTTATTCTCATCTAAAAATTTTCCACCAAGGGCGCGTATACAACCGATTCCACCATCGTTTGTAGCAGAGCCGCCGATGGCTATGGATATATCCCGGAATCCTCTTCTAAGAGCATCTGCGATCATTTCTCCAGTTCCATAAGAGGTAGTATAGCGTGGATCTCTTTTCTCTTCTGGAACGAGAGGCAGTCCGGAAGCTACAGCCATTTCCATTACTGCACGAGTTTCATCCAGCATACCGTAATTACTTGTAATATTTTCCCAGAGAGGTCCATGAACTTGCACAGATATTTTTTTCCCATTTGTAGCCGCAAGTACTGCGTCTGTTGTACCTTCGCCACCGTCAGCAACCGTAATACTGTCACACTGACAGTCCGGGAATGTCTCCCGGGCTGACTGTGTTAAAAGTTCTGCAGTTTTTTGTGAGGATAATGTTCCTTTAAATGAATCTGAAGCAAATAAAAATTTCATAAGCTTCCTCCTGTAATTTTATAAATGTCTTTCGAATTCTAACTGCATTTTTATAAAAATAATGATAAAATAAAAATTTCTACCATAGAACTGATTCCAAGAATCAATGTAGCCACTGTCTGAGTTTTATATCCTTTTTCAGGTGTCATTGCACCAAAATTGGTAACTACCCAAAAATAAGAATCATTCGCATGGGATACAGTCATTGCACCAGCACCAATTGCCATTACAGCAAGAACTGTTCGAACCGGACTTCCAAGACCAAGAACCGGAAGAAGTGGTGCCACGATTCCTGCCGTTGTTGTAATTGCAACAGTAGATGAACCCTGTGCAGTTTTCAAAATAGCTGCTAATAAGAATGGGAAGAAAATTCCAATCTTTTCAAGTAACGTAGCATTTTGTGTAATATAATTAATCATATCTGTAGAGGAAATGACTTTACCAAGTACTCCACCAGCCGCTGTAACAAAAAGAATAGGTCCTACAGTTTTTAATGTCTCATTTGTCAGTTCGTAGAACTCATTCATTTTTCCGGCTCCTGACAACTGAATGATGCCAAAAATAGTTCCAACAGCAAGAGCAATAATCGGTGTTCCAAGGAACTGCAGAATGCTGTTTATTGTACCAGTAAGACCTGCCATACTTGCAATAGAACCAATTGCCATCAGAATAATTGGAACTATAATTGGTGCAAGTGCATTGAAACCATTTGGAAGTTTTCCATACTCAGCAACAAGTTCTTCATAAGTTTTATGAACTTCGTTTTGGTTGGCTTCATCATTTGCTGTTACTTTTGTTCCAATATGTTTTGCAAAGAAATAACCTGCTATTAATGGAAAAACAGAACAAAGAGCACCCATTCCCATTACAAGTAAAAGATTATTTCCTACTCCCATCGTTGATGCAGCTGCAATTGGTCCGGGTGTAGGTGGAATAAATACGTGTGCAATATAAAGTCCAGATGAAAGTCCAATTGACATTGCTACGGAAGATGCACCTGTTCGGTTAACAAGTGCTTTACGAATTGGATTCAAAATAACAAATCCAGAATCACAGAATACCGGAATTGATACTACCCAGCCCATTAATTCCATAGCTAATTCCGGATGGCTCTTACCGACAAGGTGTATTACCATGTCTGCAAGCTTCAATGCTGCACCAGTTTTTTCGAGAATTGTTCCAATCAATGCTCCAAGAATAATTACAATACCAATGCTTGTAAATGTTCCTGAAAAACCTTGTCCAATTACATTCGCAAGACCCAGCGTTTTTACAGTTCCATCTGCTTCGGTTACATTTGTAAGCGGAATTCCCGCAACCAGACCAAGTATTAATGAAATAGCCATAATTGCAAGAAATGGATGAATCTTGAATTTTGAAATTGCCAAAATCATAAGAACTATCGCAATAATAAATGCGATGATAAGTGGTAAACCTGTCATATAAATCCCCCTTTTCTATTTGATATTTCCTATCAGGTTTCTTAAGAAAGAGTTTAACAAAAAAAGATTCGAACAACAAAAGCTCTTACCACAAATCAAAGCATAAAAATTGTTACCATATCACAAAACATTTGTTCTTGATTTGACATTACATAAAGACTCAAGTTCATACGATTACATATATCGAATACTTATCTTCGTGATAGATATATATATAGGAATATTAAAAACCATTTATCTTTTGCTGAATTTTGAGGATTAACATCTAGCATATCTCGAAGTTTATTATATTGATATGCAAATGTATTTTTGTGCATAAAAAGCTCTTCGGAAGCTTTAGCTGTATTGAAGTTTGTATCTATCAACGTATCAACAAGTTCCAGACAGTGTTTTTGTATATCGATCGGCAAAAAGTTCCCAAAAACATTGAATATCTGATTCATTTCATTAATCGGAACAATTGCCTGAATATATTCAGAAATATAATCATAAAAATATATACTATTATGCTCAGTCTTGATATTATTTTCCAACCACTTGCAATGCCGATAAGCATAATAATACTGAGGAAAATTATTTTGAAATGTTCCTATGTAAAATTTGCAGGAAATCTCTTTTTTCTTAATCCATTGTAAGGTTGGCTGCAAATATTCTGCCAGCATATATTTGTATTCAGCAAAAAAACGTTTATTTTTTGAATCAATTGTTTTAAAAATTAATATATATTGATCTTCCAAAGGAAAACTGATGTCTTCGCTTTTATGCAGAATTCCTTGCTTTATGGATTCTAAAAGTACTTTTTGATATTTAGGATCTTCAAGATAACAAAGAATAGGTATACGTATAAGTTCTTCTTTGTAACTCAATTCTTCTGCAAGTCTTCGAAGACCATTCGGATCAGCATTTTGCTCACCTGTAATCATCTCTATAAAACGTTCTTTTTTTGTTTGTCTTCTGATATATTGTAACTTCTGGGTTTCATACTTTAATAATGTTTCAATTGCAAGTTTCGTGATATTGGCAACTGGACGAATTTCATCTGGCTTCCCAGTTACGCCTACTACTCCTTCACGTTTGTCATCTATTTCAATGACCATGTTAATCCCCTTTAAAGTACCTTGATAATCCAAGTCATTTTCAACCGTAATTATATTTTCAGAGGTGTGAAGAATCTGATATGCTGCTTCGTGAAAAGAACCAACACGTTTGGGGTCACAACTGGCAATTATAATTCCTTTTTCATTCATAATATTAACATTATAAGTTGTATATTTTGTCACATGTTCTATCAGTTTTCGTGCGAGTGCTTCTTCTAACATGGTGTCTCCTGCTTAGTTGATATAATGACTATTTTTTTAACACAAGGGCGATGAATATAATTGGTTCTGTTCCATGATTTTTAATTCCATGACCATCCCCATCTTTACAAAATGTTACATCTCCTGCTTTGATTTCATATTCTTTATCATTATCGATATATGTTGCACTACCAGAAAGCACATAATAAGTTTCTGTCTCTCCATGATGTTCATGATATCCTAATTCACACCCTGGATAAATCGTTACCTGTGAAAAGATTCGGCAGTGCTCTGCTCGTTCTTCTTCATTCAAAAGAGCTTCCATAAGTACATAACCTGCTCCACCATTTACATTTTCCTTTTTGGCAATTTCACGTTCTCCGGTTTTAGTCATGATGATATCCTCCTGTTATCTAAAAAATTATAATCATTTCTGTTATCTGAAAAATTATGATCATTTCTTTTATCATAGCACAAATCATGCTATAATGGAAAAAGACTTGTAATAATATATAGAAAGGACATTAGATATGAAATTTATATATCCGGCAGTATTTCGAAAAACTGAAGAAGGAAGATACAAAAGCTATTTCCCGGATCTGGAATGTTGTTACGGCGAAGGCGACACTTTAGATGATGCAATTGATGATTCCAATGAGGCAGCCAGAAATTGGCTGAGTCTGGAACTTACAGAAGAAGAGCCTTTCATTCCATATGTTTCCGACGAAGAAGATATCGAATTAAAAGATGGCGAGTTCATTCGTAATATTTCTGTTAATATTCGATTTTACGAAGGATGGGATGAATAAAAAATGGGGCTTTCAGTTAATACCGATTTTTAGGCTATAAACCTTAAAATACGAATCTTCCGTAGAAATCAGTATTTTTTATACTTCAACTTCTTCGAAAGATTCGTATTTCTTATTTGTGATATGGTTCTCCGTTTATAATTCTGTAACTGCGATAAATCTGTTCTAGCAAAATTACACGCATCAATTGATGTGGAAAAGTCATTTTCGAAAAGCTAAGTGCATAATCAGAACGTTTCAGAACTGCATTCCCAAGTCCTATAGAACCACCAATTATGAAAATAATATGACTTGTGCCCTGTACACCTAGTGTATCAATTTTTTCAGAAAGCTCTTCTGAGGTCAACATCTTACCGTTAATCTCCAGTGTGATTACATAAGCATCATCTTTTACGTATTTTAAAATTCGTTCGCCTTCCTTATCTCTGATTCCGGCTTCTACAATTTCACTGGCGTTATCTGGTGTTTTTTCATCTGCAACTTCTATAATTTCCAGTTTGCAATAGCGGCTTAATCTTTTTGAATATTCCGCAATTGCATCTTTTAAGTATTTTTCTTTTATTTTTCCGACGGTAATTAGTGTAATTTTCATATAAACTCCTTTATTTAACCAAATGCCACATCAAGCATCATCATCAGTACAAAGCCAAGTGCAAAACCAATGGTCCCGATGTTACTGTGAGTGCCTTCGGCAGATTCTGGAATTAATTCTTCTACTACTACATATATCATAGCTCCCGCTGCAAATGCAAGAAGATACGGTAATAATGGTGTAATTTTAGATGCAAGCAGAATTGTTATTCCACCGCCAATTGGTTCCACAATCCCAGAAAACATACCATATAAAAAAGATTTTATCCGCCCTTTTTCACTTCTGACAGGCAGTGAAACAATAAAGCCCTCTGGTATATTTTGAATTGCTATGCCGATAGACAGTGCAAATGCTCCGGCAAGTGTCACTTTTGAATTATTCATAAGAAGTCCTGCAAATACTGCGCCACCAGATATTCCTTCCGGAATATTGTGAATTGTAACTGCCAAGATCAGCATCGTCGATTTCTTTAATGAAGCTTTAGGACCTTCTGATTCTTCACTCCCAAGATGCAGATGTGGAATGAGGCGGTCCAATGCAAGAAGAAATACAATGCCGACAAGAAAGCCAACAGCAGCCGGTAAAAATGCCAGTTGTCCAAGATAATCAGACATTTCCATAGCTGGAATTAAAAGTGACCATACAGAGGCCGCAACCATAACTCCCGCTGCAAAACCAAGTAAAGACTTTTGAATCACAGGTTTTAATTCATTTTTTATAAATAATACGCATAATGCCCCAAGAGTTGTTCCGATGAACGGTATCATTAGTCCCCAGAAAATTGTCATGTATCAAACACTCCTTTTTATTATCTATTAGTATTATATTCAGAATCTCGATATCCTAGAATAACAGTATTAAATTAATCTACGGAGGTTAGTCTGAACTAATTCTGATATTATTTTATACAAAAGACTTAGAAGTGTCAATAAAAAAGTCGGCTTCATAAATTAAGGGCACCCCTTTTATGAAAAAAGGGACACCCTTCATCAATGATGGGGACGTAGTATTTTAAAGTTTTACCACGTCCCCATTCAAGAATGCCTCGGCATTCTTGCTGCGAGGTGCGCGTCATGCAATTGCATGACATACTTCTACTGCGCACCTCTGCAATTCTGCCGGAGGCTATATCAGCTGGGGGATGGGCTCCCACCACTGATACCAGCTTGTTTCTCACCACCTATGGAGATGGGAGTCATCTCCCAGCTGATCTATTCTTTTATTATTATGCTACACCTTGTTGTCCTTTCTTACATGCTACTTCGAATTCTCTTAATTTTCTTTTTGCTTCTTCACTCAGATTTCCCGGCACATCAATCTGGACCGTCACATATTGATCTCCATGCTGATTCTTATCTTTCATAGAAACAATTCCTTTGCCTCTCAAACGAATCTTTGTTCCGGACTGAGTTCCCGGATTAATCTTACACAATACATTTCCGTGAAGCGTCTCAACCTTCGCCTCACCGCCAAGTACTGCTGTTGTGAATGGAACTCTGACTGTTGTGTAAACATCCATGCCCTTCCGTTCATATCCTGGTTTTGATGCGACTTTCACTTTCAGAAGAAGATCTCCTGCTTTTCCGCCATTGATTCCCGGATTTCCTTTTCCGCGAAGCCGAATACTCTTACCCGTATCAATGCCGGCCGGAATCTTTACCTCCAATGCTTTGCCTACTGCTTTTCCATTATTTTCCGTCAAATGTATGACTTTCTCACAACCAAAGGCAGCTTCGTCAAATCCTACTGTAATTTCTGCTGTAACATCTGCTCCGTCCTGGCTGTAATTTCCATACGATCCACTTTCGCCAAAGCCACTTCCACTAAAACCAGTGCCGCCAAAGCCACTTCTTCCAAAGCCACTTCCACTAAAGCCACTCCTTGATCCTTTCGAAGAACTTCTTGTAGCGCCGCCAAAGCCACCAAAGCTTCCTCCAAAAATGTTCTTCAGGAAATCGTCCATATCGCCATTTCCTTCAAAATGATATTCATGGAATGTACCGTCCGGTCCTGCATACTGGTAAGTACCGCCTCCATTTCTGCTATAAGCGCCACCATAAGCACCACCTGCTGCACCGCTTCCATCGAATGCAGCATGACCAAACTGGTCATACATTTTTTTCTTTTCCGGGTCACTTAATATATTGTAGGCTTCTGTTGCTTCCTTGAAGCGCTCTGCCGCCTGTGCATTTCCCTGATTTGTATCCGGGTGGTATTTTTTTGCCAGTTTCCGATATGCCTTTTTTATTGTGTTCTTGTCTGCATCCCGGCTAATTCCTAGGACTTCATAATAATCTCTTTTTGCTGACATAATCTGTTCCTCCCTTAGTTTGCTGTTTTTCATATTCAAGAATGTCTGCAGATTGTATTCTGATACCCTCTGATATCTTAAATCACCCCACAGGAATTTACCTGTGGGGTAATCATATCTGCCATAAAACATAATTTCTCGATTACTTCAGAACTCTTTTTGTTCTACTTGTAATATAACACTCATTTTTTATAATGTCAACATAAGATTATATTTTTTTAACGCCCGGAATTATTCATATTTACAACCAATAGGCTCGCCCATTTTTACCAATGTCTCTGCCTGTGCTTTTGTATTGTGGATAATATCCTTGTCCGGTTCTGCCATGCCAGGCTCTGTCATCACCACAATCGTAGAACCACCGAATTCGAACATTCCTTTTTCGTCACCACGTTTTACCTGAGCAGAATCTTCTTCATGATTATTGATTTTTCCAACCATCAAAGCTCCTACTTCCATAAGAAGGATTGTTCCTAGCTCCTTTGTCTTTAGAAGACAGTATTCCCTCGAATTCATTTTGTAAATTGGATAATAATCATTTGCCACTGGGTTCACTGTATGAAGTACGCCGCGAATCTTCCGCTGTCTTGACTTTCTTCCATCTGCCACATAGCAGTACCGGTGATAATCATCCACGGTCAGACGGATCACATAAATCCAGCCGCCCATATAACGTTCTGCCAAACGCTCATCTTTTAAAAGCTGCGCTGCCGAGTACTGTGTGTGTTTGATCCAGAATCTCCCTTTCTGCGTGATTGGATACGCAGTGACTTTTCCATCGCTTGGGCTGATCAGAATATTTTTCTGTTCATTGATCGGTCTTTGCTCCGCCTTGATCTTCCTTGTAAAAAATGCATTATAGGAATTAAATTCCTGCTTTTCATAAATGCCAAGATCAATGTGATTCTTTTTTACAAAGGAAGGGATTATCCTCCTGGAAAGTCTTGTACTTAAAAATTTTCCACAAATATCAGAAACTGCCGGAGACAAAAATGGGCGGAGCAGCATTCTGGTCAGCGCATGACCATAAATAACTTCTAACAGGTGATCCTGTCCAGTCGTTCCGTCTATTTTCATTCCATCACGAGTGATATATGTCACAGCCATGTCTTTTCCCTCACTTAATGTTCAATCTCTCATATATTCTTTCATGATTCCACCTGGCTTTGCAGGAATTCTCTACCAGATATGCAGTCCATGCAGCACTGCCAGTGCGACAATGACAACCATGACAGTCTGTCCCAACTTCTTCGGCTTGCGGAGTCTGAAATTTGTGATAAATAAAAGTCCGATGATCAGTACAAGCGCATGCAAGGCAATGATAAAATCTTTGCCAAGTATCGGACGGAACACATATAAAATAGGAAGTGCAACTGCCATAGAAGTAATCGGAAGTCCTTGATAACATTCCCTGTTTTCCGTGGTCTCTTCCTGACGGATTTCTTCAGACACATTATACCATGCCAGACGGATCAGTCCTGCCAGCACATAGAACATCAGAATCGTAACTCCGATACCATGGTTCATTCCCATACGATATGCGATCAATGTCGGACCCACACCAAAACAGATAATATCTGCCAACGAATCAATCTGAATTCCAAACTTTTTCTCCACTTCAGTACGATTTTTTTTCGTCCGGGCAATCTTGCCGTCAAACATATCACAAAATCCTGACAGTGCCAGACAGACAATCGCCATTCTCGGATAACCATTCATAGAAAACAGCATTCCTCCCATCGAAATCAATACACTTACATAAGTCAGCACTACTGTGTAATCATATACACCTAACATCATTCATTTTCCTCAACTTTCTTGTCCCTTTTTAACATTTCTTCCTATTGTAAAATTCGCAAAAATTGTAAGCAGTGCACTTAAGAGCAGCTCGGTGTAATATCCCAGGCCACGGCTTAAGAGCATTCCCGGAAGCAATAACTTACTTCCAAATATTGGTAAAAATATTCTTAAAAATAACTGTTCGCTGATTCCCATTCCTCCTGGCAGTGGCAACATATCCACAGCCACAGAGATGGTTCCCTGCAATATAATGATGACAAATGCAGAACTTCCGGAGAGTCCAAATGCTTTATATACAAACCAGGTTACCGCGAACAATGCAAATCTCTGGAATACTGTAATTGCAAACACTTTCACAAGCACCCATACATGCTCCCGCAGATACACCGCCGTCGCACGGTACTGATCCATAGAAGCATTCACCTTTTCAAGTCTTGAACTCTTTTTCTTCATCAAATGCATTTTTTCCAGAAGGTCAAGTCCTTTTACAAGAATTGATCTTGCAAGCATCGGATGAAATACAAGTACCAGCATTCCTGACACACAGAATACATTGAGTGCCGTCCCCAGATAAAAAATATGACGAACCCGGTAAAGGTGTGCCTTAATAAAGCCCTGACCAAAAATTGTCAGTGTAACTCCGATTACCACAAGTACCAGCTTATATGTAATAGTCACGATCATAAGAACAAGCGTAGACACCGGAATCGGAATCTTCTCTTTTTTCATATAGTATATCTGAGCCGGCTGTCCGCCTGTCGCTGACGGAGTAATACAGCTAAAGAAAAAACCGACCGACGAAAATAAAAAACAGGTCCATTTTTTCAGTTTGATTCCAAGCGTATGCATCATATAAAAAATGATGATGGATTCACCCCAGATAAAAATCACGACACAGATCACACCCGGAATCAGCCAAAGCGGATTCACTGTCTTCACAATGTGGACGATTTTTCCCAGATCCTCCCCATGAAAGACGCCATACAGTGTTCCGGCAAATACAAGGATCAGGAATACTATATTAAATATCATTTTTTTCTTATCTGCCATTCTTCCTTCCCCCTGTCGGCTGTTTCCTTTTAGCCCGAAAAAACGAATCCTTCCATACATGTTTCAGCCGGTTAATGATATGTTGCAGCCAATCTGACATATTTTCAATGATTCTCTGATAAATCCGATATCCATTCGTACGTCTGCTTATCTGCCATGTTACTTCTGCCACCAAAATTCCACTAAATACATCAACCAGTACATGCTGTCTGAGTGCAAGGGTAGAAATAAATACCAGAGCTGCGATAATCTCAGACAAATTCTGGTACCATTTTGGAATATTTTTACATTTTCTAAGTCCTATACAGCAAAACCAGCTCGCCATACAGTGAATGGACGGAAACAAATTTATCGGCTTGTCAATCTGGTATAGAAAACGAACTGCACCAGTAAAGATGTCACTGCCTGTAAGTTCCGGTCTTGTATTTGTAGTCGGGAAAAATACAAAACAGACAAAACAGATCAGCCGCGCATAAAAGTCAGCAGTAAAAAATTGATACCTGTGTTCCTCTTTCTGCGCCGCAATGAGTAGATAATTCACAACCCAGAATATATAGCATCCAAAATAAATTATGATGAATTGCGGCATAAATGGAACAATCCTGTCAACAGAACTCGACAGATTGCGTGCTGCAATTCCTGTTTTAATTAAGGGTGCACCCCAGTATACCACAGAATTCAACAAAAATGTAAATATCAGTGGCAATAAAATTCTTAAGATTTCTTTTTTCTCTTTTTTACACATTTTCTCTCTGCTTAATTTGTTCATAGTACCTATTTTATACGCAGAAAATAAAATAGCAACATACTTTAGAATATCTTAATAAAATTTATGAGTTTCCTTAAGAAACTGTGGAGTTTCGGCACTCTGCTAAGCTTTCCAGACCCTTTTGTCATATGCACACACGCTAAAAAGCCGACTAAATAAGTGATTTTCTCATTTAGTCAGCTGATCTATATTTTCAAGACTCATTCATAATCCTCAATGTGAATTTCCAGTCTGCCTGGCAAACAGATTTTTTATAAGAAGTCCTTGCAAGATACAAGAAGGTCTATCTTCTTCCACTGCGTCTCTTCGTCAATACAGTTTCCTTCTTCCACGGAAGCAAATCCACACTGCGGGGAAAGTGCAATCTGCTCTCCCACTACCGCTTTTGCTTCCTCATAACGTTTCTTAATTTCATCGTGGTCTTCCAGAACAGGATTCTTTGTGGAGATCAGCCCTGCCACAAAGAGAGCGTCCTTATCTTTTAACACTTTCCAAGGTTCAAAAGAACCTGAGCGCGCATCGTCATACTCTACAAAGAATGCATCATACGGAATGTCTGCAATGACTGGTGCCACTGCATCATAAAATCCAGAAAATAACGGATTCCCTTTGAAATTTCCTTTGCAGAAATGTGTTGCAACAACCATATCAACAGGCTTCTTTTCCAGTGCTTTTGTGGACACATTCCAAAACCAGTTCAACACCTCTTCCTGCGTATAACCAAGTGCTTCTACTTTCTGTAAAAACTTCTCATCGATCAGGTAGGTCCATGAAGTATCGTCAATCTGCAGATAACGGCATCCATGATCATAAAAATCCAAAATTGCCTCCTGATAGGCCTTTGCAATATCATCAATCAAAGCTTTTAAATCTCTTCCATAATACGGAGTTTCTTTGTTGCCAAGCTGAAGGAAGTGATCGATCAGAATCATATTCGGACCGGAAATACATTTCTTCGCAGTCACACCTTCATACTGGGATGCCAGCCTGTGAAGATAATCCCATGCTTCCACCTCCGGGTGAACCTTATTCTTGTCATAGAAAATCTTTCCTGTCACTGTTCCAAGCTCGATTTCATTACTCGTTCCATTGATTTCCTTCGTAAAATGAATTGTATCAAATCCATCGAACTCTTTCAGCCAGTCCAGATGCCACCAGCGGCGGCGGAACTCTCCATCTGTGATAAATGAAAGACCATGCTCCACTTCTTTTTTAACCAGCTTTGCAATCTCCTCGTCCTCAACCTTTTTCAAATCTTCTCTTGTGATTGCACCACTTTTAAACTCTGCTCTCGCTTTTTTAATTGCCTCCGGGCGGAGGAAAGAACCTACAATATCATACTTTATCTGAATCATATCAAAATCTCCTTTTCCCATGTTTTTTGTTATCCTCTTCATGCATTACACTATACAAGAGAAAAGAAGATTTGAAAAATACATAAAAAGCGCAGTTTGTCATAACTTTAAGTTATGGCAAGGTGTATTCCTTAAGAAATTATTTTTCCATTGTGTCTGTTGGTCAGTATCGTCTAAATCTTCCTGATCTTGTGAAATATAATTGTCTCGAACAATATCTGCACTTTCTTCATATAAATGTTCCAGCGCCTCGAATTTTTCTTCAAACTGCCCGGAAAATTTGTTCCAGATCTGTGCATGATATTTCTGAAACCCGAAAAGATCTGTCAGATAACTAAACCGCTCCAAATCCTCAAATGTCATTTTTCTATTTTCAAGTAAAATATCTCTGTCCTTCTCTCCACAAAAATACAAAAATGCATATTTTTCAATATCTGCCTGATTCATATTCCGCCTCCTCTTTTTTGTTCCGTTTTGCCTCACTTTTACAACCGATTTTATCTTGATTCAACTGCAAAATCAATAGAAAAGGTGCAAAAAACGAGACGAAATTTGAGACCAATAAACGATACATTACAGATGTCGAAATCAATGCATTTACTTTCAAGAATGCCTCGGCATTCTTGCTGCAAGGTGCGCGTCATGCAATTACATGACATACTTCTACTGCGCACCTCTGCAAGTCTACACTCCGTTTCGGTCGGCGCAAAACCATTGTCCACCTGATATATTTTGATACTTATCCTCGTGGTGCTCCAGCCAGATAAAGACGCCAACACAAATCACTACAGAAACGAGTGAGCCTGCCGGAGCTGCACATCCCATTGGGAACAGCGTATCCTTAAAATGCACTGACGCATAGCTGCGAAGATATCCGGCTCCACTTACTGCAACTGCACCATCATTTGTAAATAATCCTACCAGCGGAACTGACACAAACTGTACGATAATCGTCATAATTAATCCATATGTCACCGTAATCATCAGCACATATTTTAATGTCAGCTTTGCACGGTCGTGTTTTCCCGCTCCGATATTCTGCGCCACAAGTGCTGAGATTGCAGACATCATAGACGATGGAACAAGGAATAAAATACTGATAATCTTCTCCACAATTCCAACTGCTGCCGCATCTGTCAGTCCTCGCTGGTTTGCAAAAATCGTGATTACAACAAAAGATACCTGGATGAAACCGTCCTGCAGGCACACCGGAACTCCGACCTTTAAAATATTTTTCATGGTCATGCGTTTCGGTCTGAAATCCGATTTTTCCAAACGAATTCCACCCTTTCTTTTCAAAATCACAACCATCGATACAACTACACTGATTGCCTGTGCGCTCGTCGTTCCAAGGGCAGCACCGGCTGCATCCAACCTCGGCAATCCAATAAACAGATACTCCAGTCCGATATTGGCCGCACATGCCACCGCAATAAAATACATCGGACTCTTAGAATCCCCCATCCCCCGGAAAATGGAGCTGATAATATTATAAGCTGTGATAAAAGGAATCCCTATAAAACAAATAGTCAGATAACGAACTGTCCCTTCTACTGCCTCCGCCGGAGTAGACATAATCCCAACAATTGGTCGGACAAGCACAAGAAGGACTGCCACTCGTCAGATCTCTCTCCATAATAAAAATTACCTTTAAATTCTACTTCTGTATTTTCTCCATTTTACATATATTCTGGATTATTTCTTTCCATATTTTCTCTTTAAGCCCGGCATCTTTCCTTCCATCATTTTCAAGAACCTGTCTTTTTCTCCTGAATCCATTCCATCTTTCGCAATGATTGTGATCTGCCACTCCTTTGTAAAGAGAAGGAAATAATGCTCTGTCTCAATTAATGTATCCATAACTTCATATCTGACTGCATTTTTCCCACCGGAAAGCGGATTCTGGATCAGGATATCTGCATCACGAAATACAATTGGTGCGATCACTTCTTTTTTTCCATAAAGCTCATCCAATTTTTTCAGGAATCCTTTAATCTGTCTGCTCTCGATCATTTTTAATTCCCCATAAAAAATGACAATTGCAAATACTGCCAGCAGCATCGTAGACGGTCTTCCTGCCAACATACAATATGCTGCCAGCAGCACAAATGCTGCACTGGCAATTGCACTGATCTTACGGATTCCCGGCTTGATCAGATATTTTCTCGCCTCTTTTAATGCTGACTCATTAATAACTGACTGTACTTCCATTTTAACCTCTCCTCATATTTTATTCCTTATCACTTTTCAGATATTACAGCATATTTTTCCAAGCCTCAGGCTGCCTCTGCCTCAGACTCGATTATTTCCTTGAAAAAATGTGTTTTATAAACACATAGAGTACAATTACAGATGCGCCTAAGTATCCAATTGCACCAAGTGCCGGGATGCCCAGAATCTTCGGCTTCATATCTGTCGTGCAGATAATGCTGGAACTAATAAGCAGCGCCATGACCCAAAGACCCATGACCACATTTCTCGTGACGCGGCGCAACAAATTCGCCAGGTCTTCTCCTGCATGCAGATCCAGATTGATCCTCGTCTGACCTTTCATGTAACCGTCTAAAAGATCTGCCACAAGAGCCGGAATATCCACTGCTTTTCTCATAGACAGATAAATGCTCTTCGCCCCGGATTTTGCTTCTTTTTTCCAGTCATGATTCTGGATAAACTGACTTTTCAGCCGGGATGCTGCAATCTCTACCATATTAATCTGCGGGCTGATATCCGCAAGTACCCCCTCTACATGAGCAAGTCCTCTCGCCAGCATAGTCAGTCCGTGGGGCATGGTGATTTTATTTTGCTTCATGACATCCATGAGATTCTGAAGGACTTCTGCCACGTCAATACTTCCCATATCTGCCGTTCCATACTTTGCCATCAAACCTCGAATGTCCTTATAAAGCTGGCTTGGATCTGGCTCTCCGCGAAATTCTCCAAGCGCCAGCACAGCATCCTGGATCATGCCGATATCATTAAGGGCAACACCTTCCACTGCCTTGGCAATCTGTTCCCGGTCGCGTTCTGTAAGTCGTCCCATCATACCCATGTCGATCCAGACAATCTTACCATCCCGGATTCGTACATTTCCCGGGTGCGGATCCGCATGAAAAAAACCGTCGTCCATGACCTGTTTGATGAAATTGTCCACATATTTGCTTCCTATTTCATTCATATCATAGCCATCTTCCAGCAAATGTTCCTTATCATCAATGGCGTAACCATCAATGTACTCCATCACAATAACCGAAGACGTGGTGTATTCTTTAAAAAGAACCGGCGTATCCACAAATGCAACGTCCCTGTTCTTCTCTTTGAACTCTTCCATATTTCCGGCTTCAATGATGAAATTCATTTCCTCTTGAGTGACCTTCCACAGCTCATTCAATACCATTTTAAAATCCACCATGTCAGTGATACTGATTGGTGGAACAAGGGATACCAGCTTGTGCATGAGTCCGATATCTCGCGCCATGGTCTCATAAATACCTTTTCGCTGTACCTTAATGACCACTTCTTCTCCAGTTTTTAACCGTGCCCGATGCACCTGCGCGATAGACGCTGAACCAAGCGGTGTCTCATCGATCCACTCAAATTCTTCCTGCCACTCATATCCAAAAGAGTCCCGAAGCACCTCCTCCACCTCATAAAAAGGCATCGGAGGTACATCGGAACACAACTTCTGCAATTCATCACAATAATTCTTCGGTAAAATATCTGATCTCAGGGACATCAACTGACCGACCTTAACAAAAGTCGGTCCCAAGTCTTCCAAAATCAACCTCAACTTTTCCGGAGTGATTCCTTTTGAAATTTCATGCTTGTGAAGAACCGCCGCTATTTCTCGAAATCTTCCTTTGTATCCATTTTCATTTTTCTTTTCGGACACGTTATTCTTCCTCTGTCTCAGTTTCTTCTACAGTTTCCATCTTACTGTCCGTTTCAGCTTCGGCTTCTTCTGTCTCCGTTTTCTCATGGTCATCGACATCTTCCACCTCAGTTGCTGAACCTGGAATATCATCGTCCTCTACGACCTCCGCTTCCACAACCTCTGCCTCATGTACCGTATGCATCTTTCCATTGGAAGCTTTGTAATCTTTGATCGTAGACTTCACATTATGCTTTAACTCTTTGTTGAGCACCTTTCCCTGCTCAACTGTCTCCTCACCTTTTTTTGCAAGAGTATCCAGAATATCTGCAGATTTCTCCACTGCATACGCTGCTGTTCCAATTCCTGCAAGTGCCAGTTTCTTTAATCCTTCTCCTAATCTTTCCATAAGTCATATCTCCTTTACGTCTATTCTAAAACTTCTATATCACGGAAGTTTTGTTCTAAATTGGATTACTGCAATATCTGCGCTATCTTCGGCAAAAATATAATGCCCCCTGCGATTGCTGCCATAATTGCCGCAATGAGCACTGCTCCTGCTGCGGTATCTTTCGCAACTTTCGCCAACGGGTGATATTCTTCTGTCACCATATCCACCACCGCTTCCACTGCCGTATTCACATGTTCCAGCGCCATGACCAGTCCGAACAGCACCATACAGATGCACCACTCAATCGCTGAAATCTTCAAAATCACACCCGCAATCACAACAAGCACTGCCGCCACACAATGAATCTTCATATTCCGTTCTTTCCGGACACAAGTAAAAATTCCCTGAAAGGCATAGCCGAAACTTCGATATAGCGGATCTTTCTTTTCCATCTTCATTCGAATCACCTGCTTTTATATATGTCACTATTATAACAAATTTCATTGATAATATCCAGTATGCCCGCAAGTTTTCCCTTTTCAAACTGTATACCAAAATTGTACAATTCAAAAAGGGACAGGTTAAACTTCAATTGGGGACGGGGTTTTTTTCAAAAAACCCCGTCCCCAATTGAAATTGTATTAATTGTCTTATTTATTTTTCCACGGCCACCGTATCTCTGCCTTGAACAGGTCTGCCTCTGTCTCAACATGGAAGTGTCCACCTTGCAGTTCTGTAAAGCTTCTTACGATTGCAAGTCCCAGACCGGAGCCCTCTGAATTTCTGGATCCATCACCGCGTACAAAACGCTCGGTAATCTCCTGTGGATTGAATGTCAATTCATCTTTCGAAACATTTTTCATCTGTACTACGATTTCATTTTCTTCTCTGAAAATATCCACAAATACCCTTGTATGTGGCATTGCGTATTTGGTAACGTTCACGATCAGGTTTTCAAAGATCCGGTATGTCTTTTGTCCATCCAGAACAGCCGTCATCTTTTCTTCCGGATAATTACATTTGAATTCCAAATCTGCTTTTTCGATTTTTTCATCCAGTTCCAGCTTCACCTGTTTAAACAGGTTCACAACATCAATATCTGTCAGATTCAATGTTACATTTTTGCTGCTTGCCTTACTGATATCGAACAAATCTTCAATCAATACCTTCAGGCGCATGGATTTTCGTTCCAGCACATCGACATACTCTTTCTTTTTCTCTTCGTCTTTTTCATCTTTCAGAAGATTAACATAAGTAATGATTGCTGTCAGTGGTGTTTTCAGATCGTGGGACACATTTGTAATGAGTTCTGTCTTCATACGCTGGCTTTTTATTTCCTCTTCCACTGCTTTTTTGTAGCCTTCCTGAATCTTTTCAATCTCCGGTTTAAATGGATTGAACATGCCAAGATCTTCCTTGATTTCCACATTCATGTTGCCTTTTGCCAATTCTCCGGTTGCTTCTAAAAGTCTGGCGTATTTTCGCTTTATGTCTTTGTAATATTTCCGCAAAATGAAGAATAATATAATGGAATATATGACAAGTGCCTGCATGCGATAGTCCCAGAAAAGACATACTAAAAATAATACGGCAAAGTTGCAAATAACGATTCTGAGTAAAATTTTGTTGCTCTTATCCGTCAAATCTACTTCCTGCAGCGATTTCCATACTTTTGCAACAAATGCTTTAAATCTTTTTCCAAGGGATTTTGCAGTATCTTCTCCGTTGCTCCCTATCGTTTTGATTTTCTTCCAATGGCGTCCGACCATGGTCTGCTGTTTCAAGTATCCTTTTATTCCCAGCGGTATGACTCTTCTAAGGCTCGCTGCGATCCAGTATGTGGCTGCAAATGTTCCGAGCCACACCATCCAGTCTAAGAAATCCGGATACCCTTTCTTCCGGCTTAACAATGCTCCGCTTTGATTCATCAAGACTTCAATCAGCACAAAAGCTGCAATCACAGTCACCTCCAACGGAGCATGGAAGATTTTTTCATTTCCTGTCTGAAAAGTCTTGAAGCAAGGATATAGCCATGCCGCAGCCGCTACGACCAGCATCCACAACAAAATTGTATGATTCATTTCATCTGGTGCGTAATACGAATCCGGATTTCCGATTTTATAATCATTGATGTACTCCTTCAGATTCTCCGTTGACATTGCAAACAAGTATGTTCGGTTCTTCGGTGTCTGCAAGGCTACTTCCTCATAATCCTCATCCGTATCAGGATAAATCGTCACTTCACAATGAGACAGCCAGCTGTCCTGAAAATAATTCCCGATAAGCTTTCTCATGGTTACCGTCTGTTCTTTTGCATAATCACTTTTCTTAATGTTGACACTTGGTTTCCCATTTGCATCATACGAAATAATCATTCCAAGGGCATAATTTTTTAGATTGCTTTCTGTCAGATTCTTCCCTGAACTGACCGTACTTTTTTCAACATCACCGCCATTTTCATCAAGCACCCGATAGTCCAGGTAAGAATTCAAATGTGAATACTCTGACATTTCTGCATTGTAAGAATCATACAGAGATTTTTCAACATCATCTGCGTACTTTCTTCCACTTTCTGTATTATAGAGCAGATACGTACTCTCCAGAAAATGTCCCAGAAAATCTGACGATTTCTCTGCATTTTTAAATGCTTTTGTCTTCGTCTCAGTTTTCATCTGATACCAGCCAAAATACCCGGTCATCATTGCCAATGATGGAATCAATATTGTAATCATGATAAAAAATATAGCTAATTTATGCCTGTTTTTCAATTTTGTATCCAACTCCCCACACCACCTTCAAATATTTTGGTTCCTTCGGGTTAATCTCAATTTTCTCACGAATATTCCGCACATGCACCATGATCGTGTCTGTGTTGACTGCACGTTCATTCCACACACGTTCATAAATCTCGTCTGCAGAGAACACCCTTCCAGGATTCTTCATTAACAATAATAAAATTTTATATTCCATCGGAGTTACTTTTACAAGCTCCCCATCCACACGAACTTCCACTCGTTCTTCATCTAGTTCAAGACCTCCGATCACGTGAATGTTTTGCGTCTTTTCTTTGTCTCCTAATTTTTCCATAAATCTCCGGTATCTGCGAAGCTGTGAATTTACTCTTGCAAGCAGCTCTAATGGAGTAAATGGTTTTGTTACATAATCATCAGCTCCCATATTAAGCCCCATGATTTTATCCACTTCTTCTGATTTTGCAGACAGAAAAATCACCGGAAAATCGTATTTTTCCCGAAGCTTTACCGTCATCTGGATCCCGTCCATTCTTGGCATCATCACATCCACAATTGCCAGATGGATTTCTTCCTTCTCAATTACTTCCAGTCCCTCAACTCCGTCTGCCGCCTGGAATACTACATATCCCTGGCTTTTCAAATATATCTCAACACCCTCTCGGATTTCCTTATCGTCTTCAACGATCAGCACATGATTCATTTCCATACTCTTATATACCTCTCACTTTCCCATACTTTTGCTGCCTTTCCAAGTATACCATATCCGGCACCTCCTTTTCGCTTTTCTTTCATTTTAACTTTAAAATGTTTTCTTATGTTTATGCTTCATAAGTTCTTTTCTTTTTATGTTGTAAATAGCATAAAATGTAATCTTAAAAAACAGCATGCAGAAATTCGAAAGATTTTCTAAAGATTCTACAATTGAATTTCTCGCTTTAACGTACTATACTGTTTTTATATATTTCGATTGCTATGAGGTTCGTCTGTTTTCATAATCTCATTGCTATCATACCTATAAAAATAATATGAGGTGAATTTATGCATAAAGAATTCTTAATGGGTAATGCCGCCATCGCGCTCGGCGCTGTAGCTGCCGGTGTAAATGTGGTCGCAGGTTACCCAGGAACACCTTCTACCGAGGTTCTTGAGGCGGCCGCAAAATACCGCCCGGATGATGTCTATGTAGAATGGTCTGTCAATGAAAAATCCGCTATGGAACTGGCTGCCGGTGCTGCTTACGCCGGAGCGCGTTCTCTCGTCACTATGAAGCAGGTCGGTTTAAATGTTGCATCTGATCCACTTATGAGTTTGGAATATGTTGGAGTCAAAGGTGGCATGGTCATTCTCGTTGCCGATGATCCGGGACCGATTTCTTCCCAGACCGAGCAGGATACAAGACATTTTTCCAGATTTTCCAAGATCCCTTGTTTCGACCCTTCTTCCGCCCAGGAAGCTTATGAGATGATTCAAGAAGCATTTGAATACTCCGAAAAATATAAAACACCTGTATTCCTTCGTCCGACCACAAGAGTCTGTCATGGCTATGCAACCATCGATATCAAGGATAAATCCGAATACTACCACAACAAACCGGAAGGCTTTATCAAGGATTCCAAGCGCTGGGTCATTTTCCCGAAACTGTCTTTTATGAATCATCAGAAAATTGAAGCCAGGAACAAAAAGCTTTCCGATGTTTTTTCTTCTTATGAGAAGAACAAACTGATTCCGGCTTGTGACAAATATGCCGACTCAAAAAAAGGGATTGCTTCCGGAGGAATCAACTATACATACGCTATGGAGACATTAAAAGAGACTGGTATGGTACGCCATCTGAAAGTCTCTACACCGCACCCGTTTCCTGAGAAACTGGCAGTCGAGTTCTTAACCGGACTGGACGAAGTGCTCTGTCTGGAAGAATTAGATCCAGTCATCGAACGTGAATTAATTTATATTTGCGGGAAATATCATTTAAATACGAAGATCATTGGCAAGCTGAGCGGTGATACTGCCTGTGCCGGAGAAAATACACGAGACAGCATCTCTAATTATATCCATACATTTCTTGGATTAGACACGTCAAAAGCACAGGAACTTCCAGATCCTCCGGCTCTGCCTGTACGTCCTCCGGTTCTGTGTGCCGGCTGTCCGCACCGGGCTTCTTTCTACGCAGTCAAAACTGCCATGAAAGGTAAGAAAACGATTTTCTGCGGTGACATCGGCTGTTATACACTTGGAAATGCCATGCCTCTTGACATGGTTGATACTTGTCTGTGCATGGGCGCCGGACTCAATATTGCACAGGGCGTAGAAAAAGTAGAACCCGATACCACCTGCTTTGCATTCGTGGGTGATTCTACATTTTTCGCCTCCGCGATCACCGGCGTAGTAAATGCAGTCTACAATCAGGCAAATATGGTACTCGTTGTTCTCGACAACTCTACAACTGCCATGACCGGCCACCAGCCACACCCTGGCACCGGACGGACCGTCATGGGAGAAATTGTCCAGAAAATCAATATTGAACAGGTACTGCGAGGAATTGGTGTCACCGAGATCGAGACCATCAATCCTCTGGAACTGGAAGCTTCTGTTTCTTGTGTTAAACGCATGGCAGAAAAATCCGGCGTAAGAGCAATCATTTTCAAAGCTCCTTGTATTGCCGTTACCAAGCCAAAAGCTCCGCTTCATGTCGATCAGGATTCCTGTATCGGCTGTAAAAAATGTATCCGTGATCTGGGCTGTCCGGCGATTGTGATGAATGATGAAAAAATCTGCATTGACGCTTCTATGTGTACCGGCTGTCATCTTTGCAGCCAGGTGTGCCCGGTCTGTGCAATTGCAGGAGGTGACGATCATGAATAATATCGTAAATAATACAACTACAGCAAATGTTATAAACACTTCCGATATCGCAACAAACAGAAATATTGTTCTGTGTGGTGTCGGCGGTCAGGGAACTGTCCTCGCCTCCAAGCTCCTTGCAGCAGCAGCTATGAGCAAAGACATTCCTGTCATGAGTGCTGAAACCATCGGTATGGCACAACGTGGCGGCAGCGTTTTCAGTCATTTGCGTATGGGAAAAAATCTATATTCCCCAATGATCAAAACCGGAACTGCCGATCTTATTATTGGCTTTGAACCTGGAGAGACGGTACGAATGCTGCCTTACCTGAAAGAACATGGGCAGGTTGTCGTCAGTACCCACGCGATCAAACCAGTTACCGCAACACTAAGCGGCTCTTCCTACGACGCGCCTCCGATGATCGATTATCTGAAGAAACATGTGGAAAATCTGACTCTTATCGATGCAGATACTATCTGCCGGGAAATCGGTTCTCAGAAAGTATTGAACATGGTACTTTTAGGTGCAGCTATCCGCACCGGAGTTTTAGATTTTTCCCTTGAGGAAATAGAAGAAGTAATGAAAAAGACCTTGCCGGAGAAATTCCATGAAATGAATTTAAAAGCACTACGTTACGCATAAATTATATAACATAGAAAGGATTTATCACTATGCAGATTTCATCCAATCAAATTGCACAAGTTAACCAGCAGATTCAGGCTTTATTAAATGCCAATAATTTCTATGGGAAAAAATTAAAAGAAGCTGGCGTATCCAGCATTCAGTCCGCAGAAGATTTCGAAAATCTTCCATTTTCTGAAAAGAATGATTTAAGAAACGCTTACCCACTTGGACTTATGACTGCTCCTGAAGAAAAAATTGTTCGAATCCACTCTTCTTCCGGAACAACCGGGCTTCCGGTCATTATTCCATATACAGCAAAAGATGTGGATGACTGGGCAATCATGTTCAAGCGCTGCTACGAAATGGCAGGCATGACGAACATGGATCGTATTCAGATCACACCGGGATATGGACTGTGGACTGCCGGAATCGGTTTTCAGGCCGGCGCTGAAAAACTGGGCGCTATGGTCGTTCCTATGGGACCCGGAAACACAGGCAAACAGCTTCAGATGATGATGGATATGAAGACAACTGTTCTTGGTTCCACTTCTTCCTATGCACTTCTTCTGGCAGAGGAAATCGAGAAACGTGGAATTAAAGATAAGATTCACTTAAAAAAGGGAATCATTGGCTCCGAGCGTTGGGGCGAAAAAATGAGAAACCGCATCAAGAGAGAGCTTGGAATTGAGATTTACGATATCTACGGTCTGACTGAGATTTACGGTCCAGGAATCGGAATCAGCTGCTCACATGACTGTGGTATGCATTACTGGGACGATTACATTTACATTGAAATCATTGATCCGGTAACTGGAAAAGTCCTGCCGGACGGAGAACTTGGCGAAATCGTCATCACGACTCTTGTAAAAGAAGGTGCACCTCTGATCCGTTACCGCACTCATGACCTGTCACGTATCATTCCGGGAGAATGTCCTTGTGGAAGCAAATTCCCACGTCTTGATACAATCATGGGACGTACTGATGACATGATGAAGATTAAAGGTGTCAATGTATTCCCAAGTCAGATTGAGGAGATTCTGAAAGAATTCTCTGAAGTTTCCAGCGAATATCAGATTCGCATCTCACATCTGGACGGAAAAGATACCATGCGTATCTATGTTGAGACAAATGGAACAGTAGACTTCCAGGATCTGAGCAAACGAATTGCTTCCGTAGTTAAGAGCCGCATCGGATTCACACCACTTGTAAAAGTCGTTGAGATTGGACTGCTTCCGAGAAGTGAGAAGAAGACGAAACGTGTGATTGATGAGAGGTATGAGTAAATTCAAGAATGTCACGTCATAATATATAAGCCGTCTGCCATCGCTATGCTCCGAGTATATAACATTTCGATAAGCCACTTAAAACTGTAATCATGTTCAGCATTAGCTTCCATGATTACATGTGTCTTATCTCCATTATACTCAAGTCGCATAGCGATGGCAGACGGCTTTTTTATTATCCACTACGTTAAATTATATTTTACTCATTGAAAAGCAAGATGTAATTCGATATAATTCTGAATCCAGAAAGGAAAATCAAGTTATTAATTATTTCTTCAGGTCGTCTTCACCGAAGCTGTATGGCAAGAGTTCACGCATGGTGAGGATCTTTTCTTCTTTGTCGTTGGCGATGAGGATTGGTGTGTCTGGCAGGAGAAGTTCACTTAGTACCTGGCGGCAGGCTCCGCAAGGCATGGTGAGTTTTTCTGCATGGGTAGTAATTGCCATGGCTTTGATATCTGCTTTCCGATAGCCTCTGGAATATGCTGCAAATATGGCGCTTCGTTCTGCGCAATTTGAAAGTCCGTATGATGCATTTTCGACATTGGAACCGGTTATATATTGCCCGTCAGTTAATTCAACGCATGCTCCGACTTTAAAATCAGAATATGGTGCATAGGCATTATCGATAGCATTCATGGCATATATTTTCAATTTATTGCTCTTCTTCGCCCTTCTTTTTCCGGTCATGGATTCTACCCTGAGGCGGAATACCGCTGTCATTGGGATCACTTTTTCATTGAACGGAAAATCTTCTTTCCGGTACTGCTTCATTAATATCCTTAATGCCTCGTACTTTTCTTCTTCGTTAAGCATCTCGATATATCCCTGACCAATTACACTTTCATACTCCATGGCGCAGTTTCCCTGAGCTTTATCCAAAATCAACTGATGTCCACAGTCCATTTCGAAAGATGCCCGGTTGTCTTTTTCTATTAACTCGTATTTTTTTCCTTCCAGTGCCCCGTGAAAATAAAGTACCGGCATATCATTTTCTACCTGAAGCCCAAAGTTGAGCGGAACGATGTATGGATAATCTCCATCACGAAGTGCTATCCTGCACACATCACATTTTCTCATTACTTCTAATATCTCCTGTTTATCTGTAATCTCTCTGTCTCTTCGTCTCATAAAATCATACCTTTCAATTATTTTTGTGTATAATTCAAGAATGCCTCAATTTTAATATAATCATAGTAACATATATAAAAAGTATCTTCCAGTTTCATAATATTAGACTTTCCACATCCGGTAAATATAATGATACTTCATGCCATCCTGCCGTATTTTTACGTGTCTTTATTTGTTTTGATCCTAAAATCTTACGATTCTATTTTATGATTTTTACTCAGCTTTTTTTGCTGTCATCTTAGGTCTTACTACGAAGATTACAAGTACAAGACCGATTACTGCTACGATTGCTGCAAGACGGAATACTGAATTCACACCATTCTGAATATATGCAACATTTGTAGGATCTGCTGCTGTACTTAAGTTGTAAGCGGCCCCGAATACTGCTGCTGCAATTGTGTTTGCAAGTGAGTTTACGAAGTTTACAAGTGATGTACCTACACCCATGTCAGCCGGCTGTAATGTTGCCTGTGCACTTGGTGTGATAGATACGGAACGATAACTCTCAGCAATACCTGTGATCGCCAGTGCTACAAAATAAATGATGATTGATGTACTTGGTGTTGTAAATCCCATAACTGCCATTGGCACTGCTACGAATAATGTTCCAACTACCATAGCTTTCCAAGCATTAGATACTTTCTTACCAACCCATACACCTGCCATTGTTGGCAGGAAGATTGTGATGATCGTACGTGGCATCTGAAGAGCTCCTGCTGCACTTGTGGAAGCTCCCATAACTTTCATAGCTCCGATTGGTGCGTATACGTTCATAGCACTCTGATAGAAGTAGCAGATAAATCCAATAATCAGAAGTACTGTGTACTGTGAGTTTTTGAACAGTTTCAGAGGAATCAGCGGCTCTGCTGATTTTCCTTCAATTTTTACAAGTACAACTAATGCTACGATACCGATTACGAAACCTGCGATAATCATCGGATTTCCCCATCCCATAGATGAACCGAAGTTCAAGGCAAGAAGAATACCTGCAAGTGCTACTACAAGTGCGATGATACCAGGAACATCAATTGCAACTTTTCCTTCTCTCTTAACATTTGGCATATTCATACCAATCAGTACAACTCCAAGAATAAGTGGTACTGCAGGCATAAGGATAGCAACTTTTAAAAGTCCCATATCTGTCAGGATCCCTGCGATAATACTTCCACCGAATCCTCCGACAGCGATTGCTGTTGCCAGCATACCCATTGCCTTTGGAACATCTTTTCTCTCATTGATCAGACCAGCAATGATGTATGGAGCTGCTGTAAATGCACCCTGTGCAAATCCGATTAAGAGACGAAGAATCATAAGTGGTACTAAGGAACGTACAAATGCAAATGCAATACCGCATACTGCGCAGATGATTCCAGGAATCACTACAATATTTCTACGTCCGATTAAGTCTCCAAGTTTTCCACCAATAGGAGTCATAATAGACACTCCCATTCCGGCAAAAATAGAAAACAGGGATACATATCCCATTGCGTTAACACTCTCCAGAATTGGAGATGTCAGTGTTGCAAATACAAGTCCATACATTGCTACGGAAAGCATCATACAGATACATCCAATCTGAACTGCATTCTTTTTGCCCTTCGGAAGCGGAATTGCTACCTGTGGCTGTGTTTGTTGTTGTTCGTTTGCCATGATAATTACTCCTTTTCTCTCATTTTTCTTTAGATTTATTTATTTGTTATTTTTTAACCACTGAGTTGCGCAGTATGCCAGACAGCTTGGTCCGATCGGGCATACACCCTCATTAAACTGAACCTTTGGATTGTGAGCTCCGTACTGGCCTCTCTCATCCGTATATCCTGCTGACAGATACATAAATGTTGATGGAACCTTTTCTGCGATTGATGCAAAATCCTCTGAAGCACTTGCAGAAATTCCCGGATAAGGCATCATTCCCGGAATATTCATTTCCTTCATGTATCCTACAAATTCATCTGTAAGTTTTGGATCACAAATAAGCGGCGGTACTTCTGAAAGCATTGTAATCTCAGCAGTTCCCCCATAACTTTCTGCTGTCTTTGTTGCAACCTCTTTCATTCTGCGGACCATAAGCTCTCTTGCCTGCTTATCATTACTTCTGATTGTTCCTTTCAGTGTTGCAACATCCGGAATAATATTCTCAGCTGTTCCACCCTGGAACTGACCTACTGTCATAACGCATGCTTTGGTAGGATCAACCTCTCTTGCCATGATAGCTTCTAATGCAAGATATACATGAACTCCAATGTTGATCGGATCGATAGAATTCTGTGGATAAGCTCCGTGAGAACCTTTTCCTTTGATATCGATCTGGAATCCATCTACAGAATACATCATAGTTCCGTTGTCATTATACATATAGATTCCTACCGGCATTTTTCCTGCTGCCACATGATAAGCAAGGGCTGCATCTACCTTCGGATTCTCTAAAATACCATTTTCAATCATATTCTTGCTTCCCAGGAAGTTCTCCTCAGCCGGCTGGAACATAAATTTAACTGTTCCTTCCAGTTCAGACTCATTCTCTTTAAGCATCTTAGCTGCTGTAAGAAGCATAGCTGCATGGAAGTCATGTCCACATGCGTGAGCTTCTTTTCCTGTTGGACATGCAAATGGTTCTCCACTTTCTTCCGGCATCGGAAGAGCATCCATGTCTGCACGAAGCATAATACATTTTCCGCCGTGACCTAATGTCGCGGTAACTCCATAACCACACTCCTTAGGTTCAAGCCCATACTCAGTAAGCTTTTTCATAACATATGCCTTTGCTTTTGGCATATCAAGACCAACCTCTGCATTTGTGTGGAAGTAGCGGCGATTTGCAATCGTTTCTTCGTTGAGCTCCTGAGCTCTTTCATAATAGTTCATATTGGTTCCTCCTTTTTATATGGACACGTAAATATATATTTACGCAAAACAAGGGGCAGACTCATGCCTTACATGTTCTTACCCCTTTGTAACCTGATTCAGCTGTGTGAAATTACTCCCATTTATTTTATTCACAACAGTCACCTTTTCCCTTCAAACCAATCTTAATTTCTGTAAATATCATTTATGGAACATATCCAGCATATTTCCGGAATACTTCAAGAACATTTACAGAATACTTATGGAATATTTATGGCATAATTATAGCAATGCTTAATAAAATCGTCAATCATTTTTACACTATATTTGATAATTTTAATCAGTGATTGATGTTTTGTGCAATTATCCCATATTTAAATCAAAAAAACTGTGCAATATTTCATTTAGTCACTTGAATTATGCACACATTTCAATTAGAATATACAAGGGAGGCGAGTGCTATGAAACAAAAAATCGTGATTATCACAAGTAAATACCTTCATCCTTTTGTTGAAAAGGCATTTGAAGATTTTAAAGAAGACTGTACTGTGACCATTGCAGATTATACGAATTTTGATCACATTACAGATATTTATAGAAAATATGAAAAAACTGCTGATGGATTTATGATAAGCGGAACGACTGCCATGGCAGCAATCGAACATCATATTGGGGAATTCCAGAAACCAGTCATCTCCTTTCATGCTGACCTGATTTCTTTTTACCATGCCCTGGTCAAGCTTTTTCTTGAGCGGAGAGACCTGGATCCGACAAGATGCATTTTCGACTTTATGCTTCCAATCGTAAAAGATCCTGAACACCCGGTTGAAGCCACTGCCGATTATCTGATTCATGAAATGGATCTTAATAATCTTGCTTTAACAATGGATAAATGGGCTAGCCAAAGTACAATCGGTGATTTTTCAATGGTGGAGATGAACATTGCACTTCGGACAATCGAACTTTGGGAAGCCGGCAAGATTGATATGGTATTGTGCGCTTACAGCAGCACCATGCCGCTTTTGGACGAGAAAGGCGTTCCGAACTACTTCCTATATCCGGTAAAAAATCAGCTGGAGTCCCAGATCAAAGAACTTCTTGCACAGATTAAACTGGAAAAATACAGAAAAAATCTTCCGGTTGCAATTGCAATTGCTGACCGCAATAAAACTTCCGGCGAAAAATCTGATGACAGTGTTCAGGATGCTGTCCAGAAAGTTGCAAAAGCCCTTCTGATCGATGCAGTATTTCAGGCTGAATCTGAAATTTATTATATTTATACTACTCATCGTGTCGCAGCTATGCTGACAAAAAATTTTGAAGTAGAATATCTGGATTCTGCATTAAAAGATGACTATGGCATTTCAACAGCAATTGGGTATGGTATTGGAAACAGTATTACTGAAGCAAAGAAGCATGCTGAAAATGCATTACGTGAATCCTGGAGTTCAACCGGAAGCTTCGTCATGAATGAGTCAAACCAGATTATCGGACCGCTTGGTTCTTCCCAGCTTCCGAGTTTCCAGCAGAATCTTCCAGACGATATCTTTCAGATTGCCGAGAAATGTAAGTTATCTACACTTACAATCCAGAAGCTGATATCAATTGTTAAGATGAATGGATCTTATGAAATAACTACAAATGAACTGGCAAATCACCTTGGTGTTACTGTCCGTAATGCCAACCGTATCCTGCGCAATCTTGAAAATGGCGGCGCTGCCACGATTGCACATACCCGTTCCACTGCTTCAAAAGGTCGTCCAGTTAAAGTATATCGCTTAAACTTATAAAAAGTATAGGAGCAAAACTGTCAAAATTACAGATTGCTCCTTTTTATTTATGTGAAATAGACATAGTAAAAGCGGATACCAACTATTTTATTGATATCCGCCCCTACTGTGTTGGTTCAATCATCTTCCATTGTTCCTTTCTCTTTTTCATTCTTTAATCTTCTGTGTTCGGTGGTCCGTACCTTCCTTTCATAATCTAGGGGGAGTATCGGTACTAAACTTATCTGCTTTTTCTTTCCCGATACACTTCAAATAACTTTATGAATATTTACAACTCGCGTTTGTCTTATATTTCACATCTGTTATTTGATGGTTTTATATTAACACGCGCGAGTTATTTTGTCAATATATTTGATTAATTTATTTGTATTTTTTATCTATTTGTTTTTATCTTTGCTATTTTCAGAATTCTCTTATACTAAAGTCCTTACTTCAATCAGATTTCCGTCCAGATCATAAAAACGCACAACCTTCTGTCCCCAACTATAAGTCATCAGTTGATTTACATATTTGATGTCCGGATATAACTTTTCCAACTTTTCTACAAATGCTTCTATATCTGATTCTTCAAAATAAAGTTCACAGGCATTATTTTCCGGAATGACTTCTTTTTCCAGAAAGCTTTTCCAGATTTTTTCGTCCTGAAGGACGAGCCCTTCTGTCAGAATCACATTTCCATCATTGTCCAGTATCGTATCCAGACCAAATAAATCATGATAAAATTTTTTAGATTTTTCGATGTCCTTTACAACAATCAACACATTTCTCAGCTTCATACACTTCACCCTCTGTTCTGTCATACGGATTTTCTTCACACTGTTATAAAATGAATCCTTCTTCTTTTGAACGTTTATTTTTTTTAAGAAATTTTCCTTTACTCCGGTTTTATAATTCGAATCAGTCCCTTATCCAACATAAGCGTCCTATTCCACGGATTCAAAATCACTCCTTTAATCTCCGGTACTGTAAGCGCTGCATCAAATAGTTTATCTATATCTACAAGAAATGTCGATTTTACACTGTCTGCACCTTTCATTTCTTCATTAAAACTTGTAAACGCATACCACCAGTTTGCACCGTCGGGCTTCCTTTTGTAAAGCCTGTATTGCCACCTCTATCTTTTCATTTCCTTGCAATGTTTCATCCTGTCTATCCATAAATATTTCTCCGCTTATAATTCTACCTTATATTTTTCTAATAGTACTTGAATGCTTTTCAGCTTTCCGATTCTGCCATTCCACTGTTATGATAGCAAAATATGATTCATTTTACTATTATTTTTAAGCTTTTTAAGCAATCTATTTATTTGAAATTTCTTTTTCTTGCTTTTCATTTTCACCTGTGTTACACTACACCTACATCAAATTTCGGGCATGATATTTTCATTATATTTCAACGCTCACAGAAATCCTTAGCCAAGATTTCATTTCTGAATTTCATTTGCTTTTTCAGCAAAAAATTCACTTAGATTTTTGATGAAGTTACTCGTTCACCGCAGCTTTCAGTGATACTTGGCACTGGCATAGCTACAGTTTCATCGGACAAATGATACGGTACTTCTGAATTTACACTCTTTTTGCATTGTCTTTTTATACTCAAAATGTTAAAATATATTCAGAAAGTTTCCATGTCAGATTCGTCCAGAGAGGAGACCTATGGAAACAAACAACACGACAACTTCAAATGGGGTACAGAATTCTCACACAAAAGACAACGCTGCTAAGATTGTATTCGGAGACCCGGTACTCTGCGCTCAATTTCTAAAAGGTTACACGGATATTCCTCTTTTTAAAGAGATAAAGCCCGAAGATATTGAAAATGTTTCTTCACATTTTTTGCCTTTATTTCAGGAATCCAGAGACTCAGATACTGTAAATAAAATTCGCATAGGTGATTCCGAAATCTATCTGATTGCACTCATCGAGCATCAATCGGAAAATGATTTTGACATGTCCTTCCGGATACTCCGCTACATTGTATTTATCTGGACAGATTATGCTGCGCAACAGGAAAAGCTACATAAAGGCATCACAAAATCCAAAGCTTTTCTTTATCCACCAATCCTGCCTATCGTATATTATGAAGGAACCAGCACATGGTCTGCACCACTGAATTTTAAAAATCGTGTCTTTTTGAGTGATGTCTTCGGAGATTATATACCTAGTTTCAATTACCTGGTCGTTCCATTAAACAAATATTCCAAGCAGGATCTGATTGAAAAGAATGATGAACTCTCTTTAATTTTTCTCATTAACCAGCTTCAGAGTTCTTCAGAATTTCATGATTTAAAAGATATACCGAAAGAATACACGGAGCATCTTACCGACAATACCCCAGATTATCTATTAAAAATTATTGGAAAAGTGATTGCTGTTCTTCTTCATAAACTAAATGTCCCAGATGAAGAAGTCTACGATATTACTGACCAGATCACAAGGAGGGAATTCAGTATGATGTTTGACAACTTTCAGGCTTATGATGTTCAGGAGGCAAGACGCATCAGCCGAGAGGAGGGGCGCCTCGAAGGCAAAATCGAAGGCAAAATCGAGGGTAAAATCGAGGGAGAAACTCTTTATTTAATCAAACAGATTATTAAACGAATTGAATTACAATACTCCGTTTCTCAAATAGCCGAATCTTTAATTGAACCTTTAGAACTTATTCAGCCTATCTATGACCTTGCTATAAAACAGGCGCCTGACTACGATGCGGAAAGTATTTTAGATGCTTTAAATAATTCAGACTTTTCCGCCCATTAACATAACAATAAAAAGAAAGCTGGGAGATAGCATTTTGCTTTCTCCCTGTTACATAATCCATGACTCTCTATCTTATCTGTCTCCGAAACTCCTGCACAAATCATTACTATAAATCCATGTTGCAAGCTATCTCCAATAATAATCGTGTTTTCAAGTAGATCATCAAAGTATTTATCTGTCCAGTATTCAATATCACATTCTGCTTTTCCTTTACTTTCTAAAACAAATCCAGCATATTATCCAGATATATTTCTTCCCTGACATGTAATTGGTACTCGGGCTTTGTCATGTAATAAAGCAAAAATTCCAAAATCAAAGCACTTCCAAGGCTCCGACCTTCGATTTTGAAATTCGAAAATCCCATTGGCAGATGGATATTTTGAATAGCATCAATTCCTATAAACCCCGGATTAGTCATTGCCTTTGAAAAACGGTAACCATGATTTATATCCGGCGCAGTACAGTGATGCTCCAAACTATTCTCTCCCAGATTCTTGCGGCTGACTGCTTCGTAACAGCGTTTTCTGTCCTTACATCCAAACCAGCAACATTCATTACACAAAAATTCCACTTTGTCTTTTTGCGTCTGAGACAACGTATTTAACTTGTCGAAAGATTTATTCAACCTGAAATCCGGTACAACATACTGAAAATCTTTTCGATTCACTTCATTCAAAAACTGTTCAAAATCAGTCAGCACTTTCGTTGTTGATGAAACAAAATAGAGCCCCGGATAATTCTTTTTCAAATATTCCAGCAACAAATCTGAATGAACAATCACTCCATTTTTCTTTACTTTATCCTCTTTATTTTCCACATTTTTTTCAAATAATGCACAAAGTTCATTGCACTTTTTATCCGATAAATGTTCCTCTCTAAGTAATGAATTGCTGAATGTCAGCCGGGCTGAAATCCCATATTCCTGCATCAATTCCAGAACCTCTTCCGGCTCCTGCTCTCCAAATCCGGCACGGCCGCCACCCCAGATACAGTCCGCCGGGGCTCCGTAAATTGAGCCAATCTCACACCAGTCATAAAAATATCCTCGATGTTTGCGAAATAAAGGCAAAAATTCACGGTACAATTCATAAAATTCGAACAGCCCCGGAAGATGGTAGTATGCTATACTTTTCTTTGTATTATACATTTTTCCCCAGATTCTCCAGCTTCTGAATTGCATCTACATCTTTTGCAAGTTCATCTCTTGCATTTGCGTAATAACATTTCTGGAACAGCATATCCCATGACAAATAACTTGCCATGCAATCAAACTGCTTACAAATCAATTCGTATTGTATATTATCTAACGGTGAGCCACCTACTACAATCACCCCAATCTTTTTCTCTTTCAACTGCAGTCCACGGCAATAGCATTTATCGATGACCTGTTTCAACTGCGCTGTCATTCCCCACCAGTATACAGGTGTTGCAAAAAGAATCATATCTGCTTCCACCAGTTTATCAATCGTTGGATTCGTATCGTCCTGATCCACACAGCCTTTATGACATTGACAGGCACCACAGCCTTTACATGGGCTGATATGTAACTTATCCGGAGCAATCACCTCGATTTCATTCTTTTCAGCCGCTCCTTTTATAAATGCATTGATTGCTGTCAATGTATTTCCTTTTCTGGCACTTCCATTAATAATCACGATTTTCATAATAGCTCTTCCTCCTTCTTAATAATTGCATTTTAATTAATAGTACTTTTTAATTTTTCTTACAAAGCTTCAAAATGATACCTTGGTTTTCCGACGCTCTTCTTTCCATATTCAATTGCCTCAGTCGGACAATAACAGATGCATGCCATGCAATGCGTACAATTTTTACTCCAGACAGGTTTCTCCTGTTCCAGGTGAATATTATTAAGCGGACACTTTTTTACACATTGTCCGCAACCGATACAAGAATCATTTGCCTGAAATGCGTTGGCTTTCACAAAAAATTTATAGAAAATAGGATTTACCGGTCCACTCATAAAACGGTCATATAGATTATTACGTGGTGGACAAAACTCTTTTCCGGCTTTGATATATGCAATGATTTTTTTAATGACAGGTTCTGCTTTTGTTACAATTTTCCATGCTTCTTCTGCTTTTGGCGCATCAAACATGGCAATATAATTCTCCGGCATGAGAATCTGTGCCGTTCCCATATATTGAAATTTCTTTTGTTCTGAAAGCTCCCGATTGTATTTTGCTGCATTTCCTATCTCACTGCCACAATTCATAACAAACCAGATACGTTTTCCATCAATGAATTCCGTTTTATCAATCCACTCTGATACAATCTTTGGAATGCGCCAGGCATAAGTCGGTGTCACAATAATCACATCTCTGCCAGTCTGCAATGGCGATGTATCATTTCCTTTTATTTTCATGTTTAAATCTACTGTATTTTCCCGTATTGCCTCGGCAATCCGTTTTGCAATATATTTACTGTTTCCTGTTCCTGAAAAATAAAGAACCAAAATATAGCTCCTCCAAATCCTGATATTTTGTAACTATTCTGCGTCAGCTCCTACAAATATTTCACGATATCTTCCAGTTTCCGCTTCGGTACTACATAATCTTTATTCTCATCGAGATAATATTTGATATTTCCGTCTTTTGCGTCTTCCATTTTGCTTGTATGACTCGGATAACCAAATGCTACAACTGTATGAAGCTTCTGTTCTTCTTTAAGTCCAAACATATTGGAAAGTTCTGCTTTATCACAAGCCCCAATGATACAGCTTCCTACTCCATGGTTCCATGCCGCCAGTGTCATATTGCTGATTGCCAGTCCGGCATCTGTATCACAATATTGCCCCCGGTTAATATTCTCATTTTCTATAATTCCTATGAATAAGACCGGTTCTTCCCCGGCTTTTGGCTGCCCTTCCTCTTTCGGAAGATAACCTGCCCATTTCGTATGTCCGAACACTTCTTTTACCTTCTCCTGCGACTTCACAACAACATAGCTTAATGGCTGTAAATTTGCCGCACTTGACGCATAGCGGGCTGCAGTCAGCATTTCATCAATGATCTCATCCGATATTGGCTCCTGCTTAAATCTCCGGTAAGTTCTTCTTAGCTTTAATAATTCCATCAATTCCATATTTTTCACCTTCCGCTTTCTTTTTAATTCCGTTCATATATTTTCTTACTTCTTCGAATGACTGGTATCTGATTTTTCTAAGTTTTCAGCAATATTTAATATGTATCTGCACCTCGGGAAACTGGAACAGCCATAAAATTGTTTTCCTGTATTTGCTCCGCGGCGTGCCGTTCGAAGCACAAGTTCTCCGCCACATACCGGACATATAATCTTCCCTGTTGTTGCAGGTATCTCCATTTGCACTTCTTCTAGTATTGTAGGATTCATCATTGCTGGCTCTTCTTCTATTTGCGTCATGACCTTTTGCTCTCCAGCCGCTGATTCTGCAACAACGGTTTTAGCATCTACAGCCGCCTCTTCTTTTTCAGTTACTTCCAGCTCTTCCGCTTCGACTAAATCAATTAACTCTTCATATCTGGCAGCGTAATCTTTTCTTTCGCCCGTATCTCTCTCCAACATTTTTTCACCAAATCCAAGCATTTCCTTTTTTGTTGACTTTGGAAGTTTTGACTCAGCATTCATTCTCCGAATGGTCGCAATTAATTGATCTGCCCTTATTACTTGTTCTTTCACTTCTTTTTTCGCATACCTGTCATTTAAGTACGTCTTTTCATTTGCCAACACAACTAATGATTTATGAAATGATGAAAAACTCATTCTAACCATTGCACCCATGACAGCATTCCACCCTTCGGATTTACATTCTTTCAACACTTCCATATGACGCTCGTTCTGAGTAATCGGAGAATAAATACCTTCTTTCCAGTAACGTTTTCCGTATTGTATTGTCCGGCTAAAATTTCCTTTTGAATCAATTTCTATATTTCCCACAAGATTCTTGCATTCTAGCAAAATCATCAGCTTGCTTGTTACAATCACGAAATCAATCTGTGCTTCCCTGCCATCTTTTGCCCGGATACAGATATCCTGCAATACAACCAAATCCAGATTACTATTTTTTAATTCATAAAGAACTTTCTTCTCTCCATCAATTCCTGCTTTTGTGAGAATTATTTCTTTCTGAATATTCTCTTTTACTTTCCCAGTCGCTCTTGGAAGTAACTCTTCCAGTTTTGCCAAATGCTCCTCTACACTGTTTGACTCCTTTAAAATTATAATTTCCGGCTTTGAAAAAATCCCCATAACTCTTTCCTTTATCTAATGTTTACTTCATAATAAATAATTTTATCATTTTCTCATATGATTTACAATCCATATATACTGTATTAAATTTTTATTGTCTATCAAGAAATATTAGTACATATGAAGAATTTATGATTATATTAACAGTTTGCAGTTTACTCATCGCAATTCTGAATTGTACATATAGAAAATAGCACCTTAAGCTCCTGCAAAGCTTAAGATGCTATTTCTAACTAATCATTACTTAACTTATTTCATAACAATATTGATAATCTTCTTCGGAACGTAGATTTCTTTTACGATATTTCCTGTCAGTTTATCTGCGATTGCTTCTTTTCCTGCTGCAATTACATCGTCTTTGGAAATGTCTGTTGGTACTGAGATGACAGCTTTTGTCTTACCGTTGATCTGTACAGGTACCTGGATTTCGTCATCTTTCATCTCATTCTCATCGTATGTCGGCCATCCGGCTTTGAATACGCTGCCTTCGTGTCCTAACTGCTCCCAGAGTTCCTCTGCTACATGAGGTGCAAATGGGGAAAGCAGTACTGCAACTGTTGACAGTGTCTCTTTGTCAATTCCGCCTTCTTTCTTAGCAATCTCGATGAGCTTATTGTTGTGTTCCATGAATGCAGAGATGACTGTATTCAAGCTGAAGCTCTCCAGACGTGTTGTTACATCATAGACAAGTTTATGACGCTCTTTGATCATCTCTTTCGAAGCTTTTACATCTGAATCTTTGCTGTCCATAACAAGATTCCACAGACGTTTCAGGAAACGGTTTACTCCATCGATTCCACGGTCATCCCACTCTGCGTCTAACTCCGGTGGTCCTACGAAAAGCTCATACATTCTCAGGGAATCGCATCCATAATCTCTTACAAGATCATCCGGTGATACAACATTTCCCTTAGATTTACTCATCTTGATTCCGTTCTTTCCTGTAATCATTCCCTGGTTGAACAGTTTGTGAAATGGTTCGTCAAAGTCAATGACTCCGATGTCGTTCAGGAATTTTGTATAGAATCTGGAATACAGAAGGTGAAGAACGGCATGCTCTACTCCACCGATGTACATATCTACCGGAAGCATCTCATCTGCTTTTTCTCTGGAAACCAGTTCTTTGTCATTATGATTATCCACATAACGCAGGAAATACCATGATGATCCTGCCCACTGTGGCATTGTATTTGTCTCTCTCTTAGCGTCAGCACCGCACTGTGGACACTTACATTTTACCCACTCATCGATTGCAGCAAGCGGTGATTCACCAGTTCCTGTCGGCTCATAGGATTCTACCTCTGGCAGACGAAGTGGCAGTTCTTCTTCCGGTACCGGAACATTTCCACACTTCGGACAATGAACGATCGGAATTGGCTCTCCCCAGTATCTCTGACGTGAGAATACCCAGTCACGCAGCTTGTAGTTTACGGTTGCGCGTCCGATTCCTCTCTCCTCGATGATATGTGGTGCCTCTTTTTTCAGTACGGCAGACTCCATACCATTCCACTCACCGGAATTGATCATTGTTCCGACAGCTTCAGTATAAGCCTCTGTCATATTCTCAATCTCTTTACCATCTTTTGCAATAACCTGAATGATCGGGATATTGAATTTTGTTGCAAACTCGAAGTCGCGGTCGTCATGAGCAGGTACACACATAATAGCTCCTGTACCGTAATCAGCCAGTACATAATCAGATAACCAGATTGGAACCTTTGCTCCATTTAACGGGTTGATCGCATATGTTCCTGTAAATACACCTGTCTTTTCTTTATCCTGCATACGGTCAACATTAGATTTCATAGATGCATCGTAAATGTATTTTTCTACTGCATCTCTTGTCTCGTCTGTTGCAAGGCTCTTAGCAAGTTCATGCTCCGGAGCCAGTACCATAAATGTTGCTCCGTGAAGTGTATCTGGTCTTGTTGTATAAACTGTGATTTTCTCATCTCTTCCTTCTACTGGGAAATCTACCTCTGCACCGTATGATTTTCCAATCCAGTCAGCCTGCATCTTCTTAACTTTCTCAGGCCAGTCAAGCTTGTCCAGATCATTTAGAAGTCTGTCTGCATATTTTGTGATACGAAGCATCCACTGACGAAGATTCTTCTTTGTAACTTCAGCTCCACAGCGCTCACATTTTCCGCCTACAACCTCTTCATTGGCAAGACCTGTCTTACAGGATGGGCACCAGTTGATCGGGAACTCTTTCTCATAAGCAAGTCCTTCTTTGAACATCTTTACAAAAATCCACTGTGTCCACTTGTAGAAGTTCGGATCTGTTGTGTTGACTTCACGGTCCCAGTCATAAAGAGCCGCAATCTCATTGATCTGACGCTTGATATTCTTAATATTGGCATCTGTTGAGATATCCGGGTGAACGCCCATCTTAATTGCGTAGTTCTCAGCCGGAAGTCCGAATGCATCCCAGCCCATTGGATGAATGATGTAATAGCCCTGCTGTAATTTATAGCGGCTCCATACATCAGAGATTACATATCCTCTCCAGTGACCTACATGAAGTCCATTTCCTGATGGATACGGGAACATATCCAGGCAGTAATATTTTTCTTTTTTCTTTCCATTCTCATCAAACTGGACATTGACCGGATTCTCTTCCCATTTATCACGCCACTTTTTTTCGATTGCCTTATGATTGTAAGGTATCTTAGACATATTGATTTCCTCTCTTTCTGCAATACTGCATCTAAAATAAATGAAAGCCTTCTCATCTCCAAAGAGACGAAAAGGCTTGATTCCGTGGTACCACTCTTCTTCATATGAATTCTCATATGCACTCATTGCTTCTGTAACGGGAAGTCCCGCTCCTGCCTATGTTGTCCTTACAATAAATGTCTGACCTGTTCAGCAGAAGAACTCCGAGGCGAGTTGGGAGATTACGTCATTGCCTTGCACCTGCCGGCAACTCTCTGAAAACGATAGGCTCTTAATACTCCTCTTCCATGTCTCTTTCATATTCTTCATTATTATAAGGAGAATGATAATATAAGTCAAGACTCAATCCGAAGTTTTCAATCATATTTTCCATCTTCATTTATCATCTCTTCATTTATCACTCTTTATCATTTTTTCCTTTTTTATTTATAGGATTTTCTAATAAGGTTTGCCCTTCCGCGATGAAAGTTCTACAATTCTTACTAAGATATAGTCTTTGGCAGTGTGTACATGATACAGCAAACAACAACTTTACTCCAGCTAAAAAGGATTATGGATGTGTCGAGACATTCTTGAAATTTTACATATGAAAATGAGGTTTTTGACAATGACTACTCATAAAGAGTTTTATTATATCCTGACTTTCAATACAACTACAGATGCTATGTGCGCAGACAAATGCGCGAAAGAAAACACAAACGACATTCGTGCTGCACTGATGCCGCTTCCTCAGGAATTTAAAAGTGGCTGTGGCTTCGCGCTTCGTTTCCTGGACAATAATTTGGAGGCGATTATAAAGTTCTGTAAGTCCTCCCCATTTAATGGAAAACTTTTTAAAATGCATACAAACAGGATCAACGGTCATCATCCCATTGATCCTGTTCCTCTTACCTCTTTTGACTTTTCCGAATAATTACAGTGTAATTACCTGATCAACTCCAGCCGGTGCCAGTGCTGCATATACATTCGGGAAGCATCCGATTCCTGCCGGTGCGATCAGCTTGTCAGCGATATCTCTCTGATAGCAGCATCTGTCGCATGCCATAAGGAGCATTCCTGTCTTCTCGCTTAATGCCTGAAGTCTTGCAGCAATATCTGATCCCTCAACAAGCATATATGCATTATCGAAGAAGAACATCATTCCTGCAACCTCTACTCCGTGACGATCCTCCTCAAGCTGCGGAATGATCATATTCTCCAAAATCTCCCTTGCGTGCTCTGACTCAAATAAATAAGCTACTTTCATGTCTTTTTTCCTCCTTGGAATATAAATTTTTATACTTCAAATGTTGCTTTTGCCTCAATCAGTGCCCGGTCAATATCCGCCTTGATCACATCATTCGGATCCAGCTCCATTTCTGTAACATACTCATCGAATTCTGCAGAACTGCAGAAGAAATTCATAACGTTTCAGCATGATCCTGCCCAATTTGCAAGTTCCCCTAATGGAAATGTAAGGGCATGCAGAGTCTTCGGTGAATAGTCTGCTGCCTTTCCATCTACAATCTTTACATAGACTGGTTCTTCACACATTGCACATACTGAATGCACTTCTGTGTCCTGATGAAATGTAAATGCTGCTCCCATAGCGTCAATCGCACACATCGCTGTAAATTCACGGCCATCCGCCAAAGTTACACGGTGATTCGTCTCCAGTGATGATACCGGATAAATAAAGTTTACATTTTTTGCTTCCTCATCAACGACCATTCCATCTTTATCAATCAGGCACTGAATAATCTCTTCATATTCCTGCTCATCCATCTGAAGTACCTGACGTGTAACTTCTTTATCGCTCTCCAGATTATATGGACGTTTATTATCAATGGTAAAATTAATGATATATAATCTTAACTCATTCTGTCTTTCGGTAAATTTCTGATGTACATTCTGTATTCCGTTCTGAACTACCTTTTTATTCTCGTTCTGTGTATTATTCTGTATATTATTGTCTAACATTTTCCCAATTTCTTCCTTATTTATTAATATTTTTTATTATCTTTTTCACATAACCATTCATCTTACATCCGACTCTTCTCACACAGGCGCTCATCTCTGTATGTTCTTTAAAAAGTCAGCGCTAATGTCTGTATGATTTATTTAAGCTGTCGCTCCTGCCGTATCTGCTGCCGGCTTCTTCGCACTCTCAACTCCCTGGATAAACTCCATAATGTCTTTGTCTTCCTGAGTATAGACGCCACCGCTCAGTGCAGACTTCAGAATCTCTGTTAATTGATCCACATATGCGTGATACTGTGGATTCGTGCGGTCTCTTGGTCTTGGAAGATCAATCTTTAAATCCTCAAGGATTTTACCATGGTCTCTGGACATTACGATGACACGGTCACTTAAATATACGGACTCGTCTACATCGTGGGTTACCATCAGTGATGTTGTCTTTTTCTGTCCAAGAATATCCTCAAGCTGTCTCTGAAGAAGCTGACGCATCTGGAAGTCAACCGCTCCAAGTGGTTCGTCCATGAGAAGTACCTTCGGATCACATGCAAGGGCACGAAGAAGTGCAACTCTCTGTTTCATACCTCCTGAAATCTCATGAATATAATAGTTCTCATATTTTGTAAGCTGTGCCATCTCCAAAAGTTCTTTTAACTTCTTCTTTCTCTCTTCTTTTGGCACTTTCATCTTCTTCATCGGATATTCGATATTCTCACCGACTTTTAACCATGGGAATAATGCATAATTCTGAAACATAAATGCACGATCCGGTCCTGGTTTTGTAACTACATTCCCATTCACTTCAATAATTCCTTCTGTCGGTTTCTGGAATCCTGCAACAATTGTAAGTGTTGTTGTCTTGCCACAGCCAGACGGTCCCAACAGACATACGAACTGTCCTTCTTCTATCTCAAAAGAAACATCTTTTAACACCTGATTGTCAGGCTCACCTTTTCTTCTTCCTTTAAAGCTTTTTGATATTCCCTGTACTGAAATTGACATTTTTCTTTGACTCCTTCTCTAGTTCTTTGTTTCCAGTGGCAAAAATTTGATCTGTTTCTCTTCGACCCATTCTTTACTTACTTTTAATTTTTTAGCCAGATAGCACGGGTCATTCAATTTTTCAACTGCTTTGTTATAGCTTTCTATAAAATTACGAAATGCTTCCGTCTGTTCAAATTCCTTATCTACGATCAATACATAAGAAATGTAGTCGTTATCTGAAAGAGGCATCGTCGCAATATCGCTGACTTCTGCCGCCTTTGTAATATCCAGAATTGCTGCATCTACCTGATCATCTTCCATGGCATACAGAATACCTTTCTGTGTGATCTCATCAAATCCTTCAATCTGAGGGTACGCAGCCTTTGCAAGTGCTTTTTCCTGCTGTCTGCCCTGCGTAATTCCTACATTTTTTACATCTGCCCAGTCTTTTTTATAAACAATAGTCTCTCCATTCATGAGAACCGGACCGTAGATTTCCACATCTTCGTTATTTTTAATGGTATGTTTTGCAATGTGTGGACAATAAAATCCCACATTAATTTCTTTGGCATTGAGCGCCCACTGAGCAGTATTGCTGCAACAGTCCTGAAAAGATGAGCTCTCCGTGGAAGTGGAAACTTTATATTTCTCATTTATTTTCTGTAATGTCTCCTCCATGATCACACCGGATATATCTGCTCCGGATCCCACACGGATATCTGCATCTTTATTCCATTTCTTCTCTCCTGGAAGGAACAGCATAGAACCAATACCTGCCAGTATAAATATTCCGCCAATGATACCTATCGTTTTATCAACCCTCATCTATACCGCTGCCTTATTTTGTAGTCTTTCCTTTGATATATTTGTACAGTGCAAATATTGCATAGCAGATCAGAATCACACTGCTGATATGCTGTGCCCAGTCCGGGAAACCAATAATCATCTTATTTGCATAAGAAATTGTGTGTTGTGTCTGGTTATAATCCAACACTGGTGTAAATCCCGGCATCAAAAGACGGTTCGTTAAATATCCAACTACATTAGAAATTATGACAACCATTGTAAAGTACATAATCATGGAACGTTTTCCAATCATTCTGCTGATTGTCAGAAGTTCCGGAATATTCGTCCCTGCACCTGCCATTAAAAATGTAATGGCAACTCCAGGCGCTGCTCCGCTGGCAACAAGCGCTGCAATAAACGGAATGTGTCCAACTGCACATACATACATAAGTGCAGCGATTACGGTAATTCCAAGCAGTGATACAAATCCCGGCTGTCCAAGATAATCCTGAATAAATGACTGTGGTACAACATTGAATATCAGCCCCGCAATCAGCATTCCAGACACGGTATATTTACAGATTGTTACACTTAATTCCGTAAATGACCAACGCATTCCGGATTTAATCTTGTCCCAAAAGCCCGGCTCTTCAAATTCAAGCTGAATCAACGGTTCCGAGCTTACAGCGTCTTCTTCCCCATCTTCATCATTCTCTAATATGGTCTGTTTTATTTCCTTATTCCTCAGACCAATATGTAATTCATTGCCGGCAAACTTATTGGCTATCATACCGATAACCATCGGTGCCACGAATCCTGTAATCAGATAAATCGTTGCAATCTCTTTTCCAAGAAGACCATAAGCCAGAAGTAATGCAATCGGATTAATCATCGGTGTACTGGTCATAAATGCCAGCGTCGGTCCAAGATAGGCTCCACTGTAATACATACTGATTCCAAGTGGAATCGTTCCACAGCTGCAGATTGGAATAAACATTCCTGATATAGTTGTCCAGAACACGCCACTGATCTTTCCAGAACCAATGGCTGTCTTCTGAATCTTTTCCGGTTTCAGAAATTCGTGTAATAATCCAGCAACTAGAAAACTAAAAATAATCCAAGGAGATGAACTATTCAGCATATTCCATGTAGATGCTATGATCTTCTCCAAAAATCCCCCAAATTCGGCTAACATGTCTTTAATGCCTCCTCAAATGCTTTTCGTATCGCTGGTTTCGTCAGCTTTGTGACTGCTTTCTTTTCATTAATTACAACCATGCTTTTGGTAACTGCACCGTATTTCGGAATATAGTCAAAGTCTTCCCCCGCTTTGTAAACCTTTACATGGACTTTGCCTTCATACTCCTTCTCCAAGGCTTGAACCAAGCCTTCAAATACTTCGCATCAAGCACAGGCACTAATGTACTCAATTGATGGCTTTTCCATAACTTTCCTCCCATTTTTCGTCCAAATATACGTTGCTATTATATATGTAAACCAAATATTTTTGTTCGTTTATTAAAAATATAAATATTAACAAAACATAATATTTTATTCCTTAATAAATATATTTAATATTTGCACTTTTTGGTATGATTCTACTGTATATTATAAAAAAAAGTTAATAAATAGACAAAGAAAGGAGGCAGACAGATTTTGGGGAACAGTAATAATGAAGCAAATCAACAGGTCAACAGAATGCAGGCTGCTACCAACAATGCAGATCGTAATCGCTGGCGGAAGATGGGCGGAAGGCACCACAACTTTGCTGCACTGATTGCACTGATCTTCATCTGTGGAATTTGGACTGTAGCTGCACATGTTGTAGCAAAACCTTTTATCTTTCCTTATTTTGAAGATGTTATCAAAGAAGTTGTCTATTCTTTATCAGATATGTATGTACTTCGCAATCTTGGAATTACGATGCGCCGTGTACTGACTGGGGCGTTCTATGCATTCATCATCGGACTTCCGCTTGGAATGATCATGGGATACTCGCCTAAAATCTTAAGAGCTTTGTCACCATTTATGAACTCTTTAAGACAGGTACCGATTATGGCATGGGTTCCTCTTGCAATTGTATGGTTCGGAATTGGAGACGGCCCTACAATTTTCCTGATTGCATTCAGTGGTGTGTTTACGATTATTCTGAATACAATTTCAGGAGTACAGGATATCAGCAAGGACTTTTACAATGCAGCTCGTTCGATGGGTGCAAATACACTGAGTATCATAAAAGACATCGTCCTTCCGGGATCTCTTCCAGGTGTTATGACTGGTGTGAGACTTGCAATCGGACTTGGCTGGATGTCTGTTATATGAGCGGAGTTCATTGCGACCAGTGCCGGATTCGGCTACTGTATGGTGGAAGCTCAGGGGAAGATGCAGACTGAGAAGGTCATCGCTTACATGATCATCGCAGGTCTTATCGGATTCCTGATCGATACAATCATGGTTCTTGCTGAGAAAGTACTTCTCAAGTGGAGAGCTCAATAGGTAACATTAAAAGGCATGGACACCAGATTGCCTGTTATCTATCTGATGCCAGAATTTCAAATGTGGAACAAACTACAGGCATCAAATTCTTGAATATTTTTTACATATATAGAAAGAAGCGCATTTCCATCAACCGAAACACGCTTCTTTCTTTTTTTGCACATTCTTAATTATGGTAAACCCTGCAGGGGGAGCAGGATTTTCTGTAAAAGATAATCATATTAAAGTATTATCCTGAAATCTTCTGACATTGCTGCCTGATAGACTTAATCGCACTTGTAATAGGAAGGGTCATAATCCGGTCTTTATGATACAAAAGATAAATCTGTCTCTCTGTATTCACATTCGGGAATTCAAACTTCAATAATTTCCCAAATGCCAGAGAATCCTGAATTGCCAGACTACTTACAAATGCAATTCCCATTCCTTCTTCTACACTTCTCCGGACCAGATCGGAAGATTCTGCCTGCATGGCAATCTTCAACGGCTTTGCATGCAGATTCAGCGCTTTCTCAATGCTTTCATATGCAATCTTTGTTCCACTGCCTGATTCCCGTATAACAAATGTCTCTTTCTTCAGCTTATCAAGCGGAAATACCCCATTCAGACTCCGATATTCTTCTGTATTCGGTGTCGCAAGTACAATATGATCTTTTAGAAGCGGCATACACATACATTTCTCATGATTGGTACAAATACTCCCTATTCCAAGATCTGCTTCAAATCTTAAGACCGACTGGATCACCTGACTGCTGTCTCCTTCCAGCATACGATAATCAATCTCAGGATATTTAAGTCTGGTCTGTTTCAAAATCCTCGGAAGAATATAATTCCCCGGAACTGATGAAGCAGCAATCGTTACAGTTCCTTTTACTTTTGCGTCCGTCTTATTCAAATGTGCCAGTGCTTCATTTTCCGTCTCTAGAAGCCTGACTGCATATGGATAAAACAGAACTCCCTCTTCTGATAATATCACATCTTTTGTTGATCTAACCAAAAGCTGGACTCCCAATTCCGCTTCCAATTGCTTGATGTGAGTACTGATTGTCGGCTGTGAGACAAATGCTTTTTTTGCAGCAACAGAAAAGCTTTTACAGTTGACAACATTAATAAAACTTCTTATGTAATCCAATCTCATTATTCTCTTTTTCCTCTTTTCCCCATGTCTTTCTAAAAAATGTCTTTTTAATTTCAAGAATGCCTCGGCATTCTTGCTGCGCACCTCTGCAAGTCTACACTCCGTTTCGGTCGGCGCAAAACCATTGTCCACCGGACAATGTGCGCCCTGCCGGAGGCTATATCAGCTGGGAGTCATCTCCCAGCTGATATACCTGCTTCGCATTTATCTCAGTCTGTGTAAGAATCTCCTCCACAGAAATTCCTTTCAGCCGGGCGATCTCCTCTGCCACATACTGGATATATGCAGATTCATTTCGCTTGCCACGGTTCGGCTCCGGTGCCAGGTACGGGCAATCCGTTTCCAGTACAATCGATGTCAGTGGTATTGCTTCCACGACACTTTTTAGTTTCTTTCCATTTTTAAAAGTGACGACACCACCGACTCCGATATAATATCCCAGTTTCACATACTCAGCCGCCAGCTCTTTTGAACCGGAAAAACAGTGGATAATTCCGGTCAAATCCGATGCGTGCTCCTTTATAATAAGAAATGTATCTTCCGACGCATCACGACTGTGGATATTTACCGGAAGCCCGACCTTTCTCGCCAGATCAAGCTGTCTGATGAACCACTTCTGTTGAACCTCTCTCGGCTCCACATCCCAGTGGTAATCAAGACCAATCTCACCGACAGCAACCACCTTCGGATCGTGACACATTTCCTCCAGACGCGCCAGCGCATCATCGTTCAACTCGCCGACCTCGTCCGGATGGACACCGACAGCCGCATAAACTGCCGGATACTGATGTGCCAGCGCAAGTGCATTTTCACTTGTCTGCATAGAAGCACCCACCGTCACAATTGCTTTCAGCCCACGCTCCTTTAAATTCGTCAGCAACATTTCCCGGTCCACATCGAACTGTTCGTCATCGTAATGTCCATGTGTATCGATAATCATATTACAGAATCTCTTTTCTGAGCTGCTCTGGTGTCTTCATAGATAACAATGCAGGCGCAATATCAAATACACTTCTTACTCCGTTCTCGCCCTTCTGATTCAGGCGGTAAGCTGCTCTTGCATAAGCAATCAGAACGCTCGATGTGAACTCTGGATTAGAATCCAGTTTCAGAGAATACTCAATCACATGCTTGTTGCCCTCTTCTCCAGTTTCACCTGTGCGGATCACGAATCCACCATGAGGCATCTTACTGTGGTCTCTCTTCAGCTCTTCCTCAGAAATAAAATGAACGGTCGTGTTGTATTCATCAAAATAATTCGGCATAGTCTTGATCGCATTTTCAATCTCAGCTTTGTTGGCACCCTCTTGCGCTACGACATAGCACTCACGCGTATGTTTGTCTCTTGTAGTCAGCTTTGGCTCACTTCCACTTCTCACCTGATCAACAGCCTCGTCAACAGGAACTGTATACTGGATCGCATTCTTCACACCCGGAATACGGCGGATAGCATCAGAATGTCCCTGGCTTACACCCTTGCCCCAGAATGTATATGTGCTTCCCTGGACAAGAATAGACTCCGCATAGAGACGGTTCAAAGAGAACATTCCCGGATCCCAGCCAACAGAAATAATACCGATATTATTTCCCTCTTTTGCAGCTTTGTCCACATTTGCAAAATACTCTGGAATCTTGGCATGTGTATCAAAACTGTCAATTGTGTTAAAATTCGCTGCAATCTCTGGACCCATGACCGGAAGATCCGTTGCAGAACCACCGCACAGAACCATTACATCCACGTCACCCTTCATAGATAACATATCATCCATGTGCATTACTTTCGCGCCCTCAGTCGCAACTTTGACAGACGCAGGATCTCTTCTTGTAAAAACTGCCGCCAGTTCCATGTCCTCATTTCTCTTAATTGCCTGCTCAACGCCACGGCCAATATTACCATAACCTACAATACCAATTCTAATCTTACTCATATTTCCTCCTTTGGGGACGGGGTTTTTTCAAAAAAACCCCGTCCCCAATTAAATTGTGTAATTATTTAAACTGCCTTTTTTCCGCTTCTTACTGCGATTGTTAACCTGTCCCTTTTTGAATTGTGCTTCACCGTACACAAAATTTTTAAGCTCTGTATATTAACAAATCTCTGCTCCTGCCGGCATTGCTTTTTCCGGTGTCATCAGGGCCAGATTTCCTTCTGCATCTTCTGCGCACAGAAGCATTCCTTCTGAAAGTACTCCTGCAAGTTTTGCCGGCTTCAGGTTCACAAGTACCATAACTTTCTTGCCGACCATTTCTTCTGGTGTATAGTGTTTGCGGATTCCGGATACAATCTGTTTTACCTGGCTTCCGATTTTTACTTGTGAGCACAGTAATTTCTTAGATTTCGGGACTGCCTCGCATGAGATGATCTCACCTACCTGGAACTGCATTTTTCCGAAGTCGTCAAATGTAATTTCTGGTTTTGCATCAATATCGATTACTGTCTCTTCTTCCCCATCTGCCTGATTCTCTTTCTCTTCTGCTGTCATCTGTGGGTGAAGTTCTTCTACTTTCTTCATTACTTCTTCTACGTCTAATCTTGCGAAAAGAATTTCCGGCTTTTCTGTCACTTTTCCGTCACCAAGTTGTGCAAGAATCTTCTCAGATGTTTCTGGCATGAAGGACTCCAGAAGTCTTGCGCCTGTTTTGATGCTCTCAATCAGATTATAGAGCACTGTCTCCAGACGGTCTTTCTTAGCCTCTTCTTTTGCAAGTGCCCACGGCATTGTCTCGTCGATATATTTGTTGCAGCGTTTGAAGAGTACGAAAATCTCTGTGATTGCATCTGCCACACGCAGCTCGTCCATCTTAGCTTCCACTCTTTTTGGCGTATCCTCTGTGATTGCTTTCAGATCCGCATCAACTGCTTTGTCTTCTTCTGTCTCAGCAACACCTTTATTCGTCACCGTTCCGCCAAAGTATTTATTTGTCATAGAAATGGTTCTGTTGACCAGATTTCCAAGTGTATTTGCCAGATCGGAATTCATACGCTCTACCATAAGCTCCCAGGAAATAACTCCGTCATTCTCAAATGGCATCTCATGAAGTACGAAATAACGTACTGCGTCAACTCCGAAGAAATCTACCAATTCATCAGCATACAATACATTTCCCTTGGATTTACTCATCTTACCATCGCCCTGCAGAAGCCATGGATGTCCAAATACTTGTTTTGGAAGTGGAAGATCCAGTGCCATCAGGAAGATTGGCCAGTAAATGGTGTGGAAACGGATAATATCCTTTCCGATCAAATGTAAATCTGCAGGCCAGTTTTTCTTGAACTGCTCTGTGCTGTTTCCATCACAATCGTATCCGATTCCTGTGATGTAGTTTGTCAAGGCATCCAGCCATACATACACAACATGCTTTGGATCAAAGTCAACCGGAATTCCCCATGTGAAGGATGTTCTGGACACGCACAGATCCTGAAGACCTGGAAGAAGGAAATTGTTCATCATCTCATTTTTACGAGATACAGGCTGAATAAATTCCGGATGCGTGTTGATATAATCGATCAGACGGTCAGCGTATTTGCTCATTTTGAAGAAATATGCTTCTTCCTTCGCTGGTTTACATTCGCGTCCACAATCCGGACATTTTCCGTCTACTAACTGAGACTCTGTCCAAAAGGACTCACAAGGAGTACAGTACATTCCCTCGTATGAACTCTTATAAATGTCTCCCTGATCGTACAGTCTTTTGAAAATTTTCTTGACCTGTGCTTCATGATCCTCATCAGTCGTACGGATAAATTTGTCATAGGAAGTATTCATTAAATCCCAGATCTTCTTAATCTCTCCCGCTGCATTGTCAACGAACTGTTTTGGTGTAATACCGGCCTCGTCCGCTTTCAGTTCAATTTTCTGACCATGCTCGTCAGTTCCTGTCTGGAAAAATACATCGTATCCCTGACTTCTTTTGTATCTTGCAATTGCATCTGCAAGAACGATTTCATAAGTATTACCAATATGCGGTTTGCCTGATGCATAAGCAATCGCTGTAGTAATATAATACTTTCCTTTGTTGCATTTCTCACACATATTCTTCTCTCCTTCTATAATCTTAATTTTTCATTATTTAATGATAATTTTTGTCACATCCTGCCGGTGGCTTTTTGTATAGGTAGGAAATGCAATTTCCTACCTATACAAAAAAACCGCCTTCTCATACTGAGAAGGCGGGATATTCCGCGTTACCACTTCTTTTCGCTCTATCCTCACGGATCAGAACCTCATCGAGTGCCATCTACACTCTTTCGCTGTAATGGGCGAATCCCATTAAGTGCTAAATTCCTGACCTGTCTGCCACTCTTCACACTCACTGCTCCAAAGCCATCTTCCGCTTGTTCCAATCCGCCCTTCTCAGCTTAACCGGGGCTTCTCTGTAGAATCTTTCCAACCGTACTCTCTTTTTCCACGCATTTTCTGTTTCATTTTCAATATTCAGCAATTTCCATAAATCATTCTGGCTATCTTATGAATATTTACATCTCTTTTATATAGATATAAAAGAATTTCAACGTAAAAATCGTAGCACAGTAAGGACTGGCATGTCAAGCCTTTTATATAGCTTTCCTATGGCCAGCTATTAATACCCTGCCATTAATACCCTGCCATTAATACCCTGCCATTAATACCCCCGGCTATTAAATACTTTGTTTTGTCTAATTTATTCGCCTGGGAACATAGTTGCTTCCAGTGTCTCCATCTCCGATTCTTCGATTCCGTATGCCCCATCCTTGTCCGCTGTTACATGAACTTCCAATGTCGTCTCATCACCGTAAGAGTTTGCTTCCATCGCACGGTTCAGGCTCTCAACTAAAATATCCATAAGCACATCTGTCTGTGTCGGATCTTTTCCCTGATCTGCATACTCTGTTGCAATATCATTTACATAATTGGAAGAATTACGGAATACATCTGATGGCTTGATCACTACAGTTACTACATAGCTGTCATCATCCTGTTTCTTGGCATCTTTTACTGTGAAATCTGCCAGATCATAGGCCTTATCAGCTACCTCTATGTATTTATCCATCATCTCATCACTAACGTCCATTCCTGAAAATGCGCTCTCGATCTGAGTTCTCATACCTTCTGTCACTTCTTTTTTCGCATCACTCTCAGAAATTCCACGGTATTCAGCATATTTATCATACTGCGCATGATAATTTGCATCTAATACCGATTTTGTGTATCCTGCTGCATCAAAATCTTTGCCACATGCAGTCAGCCCCATACACATCAGTACCGCCATCCCCAAAGCCAATACTCTTTTCATTCTCTTCATACCTTTTTCCTCCTCATTTTGAGTTTTTTTCAAATCTATTCTATGTTCAGTCTAACATACCCCTATAAAACCCGCAACTACTTAAACCTCTCTTTTATCCTCTCAGGAACATCATGCCCTCTTCCGTAAGTTCCAGATAATCCGGCATTCCTTTCTCTCCGATTTTTTCCAGCTTTTCTCTCTGAAGAAACCAGCAGATTGTCTGTTTATTCTGATTTTCTTCCCCCTCCGGGTAAAGGTAATAATTTCTTTCGAAAGGAAGTGCTGCCTCACTTTCAACAGTTATCTTCAGACAGTTCTCCTTTCGCTTTCCCCACACCGGCACAAAATCATGAGCCCGATACCCAAACCAGGTTGCCTGTTCATCAATCTCCTGATTCGTATGTAATGTAATTCCCCAGTCAAGGATCTCTGCCGTATGTACATCTACACGTTTTATTCTGGAAAAGTTCTTACAGCCGGTCAGTTTTGCAGCCTCTTTATATACAGGCTTCGCAAATATTTCTTTCGTTTCTCCATAAATGACCGGTTTCCCCTGATCCATGATCAACAGTTCCTCGCTGAAACGATAAATTTCGTCTCTGCTGTGCGATACCATAATAACAGTTCCGTCATAATCCTTCAGCATCTCGATCAGTTCCTGCTGAAGCCGGTCTTTTAAAAATACGTCCAATGCGGAAAATGGTTCATCCAACAAAATAACATCCGGCTCATACGCCATGATCCTCGCCAGTGCAACTCTTTGCTGCTGCCCACCGGAAAGCTGTCCCGGCAACCGGTCAGCAAGTCCTGTCAGCTCAAATTTTTCAATCATTTCCTGTACTTTTTTTTGCTTTTCTTCCTTGCTGCCTTTCAGACCTGCCGCAATATTTTTTGCAACTGTCATAGTTGGAAACAACGCATAATTCTGAAAGAGGTAGCCGACATTTCTTTTCTGTGGTTTTAAATCCACTTTATTGGCCGAATCAAACAGCACCTTATCATCAATCTGTATCATTCCAAAATCCGGTGTCTCAATCCCCGCGATACTCTTAAGCGTCATGCTTTTTCCACAACCAGATGCTCCCAGAATCCCGATTCGTTTCGATTCTGTCTGAAAATGTATATCAAGACTGAATTCTCCCAGTTTTCTCTTAATATCTACTTTAATTCCCATTTTTTATCCTTCCCGCATCTTTCCACAATTTCCCGTACAATCCCATGCATTCTCCATCCACAATTTCTTTTTGTCGTATGCCTGGCGACTCAAACAACATACAGAGGATGCAGTATGTTATTTAACCGGATCTACCAGCGTTTGATATTCTTCATCTTTGTGCCGGATATAAAATTCATGGAAAAGATTACAAGAAATGCGATGAGCATAACGATCGCTACCCATACTCCCGCTGTTGCATAATCTCCATCCTGAATGACCATAGCAATTTTCTGAGAAATCGTTCCCGTCTTTCCGGGAATATTTCCAGCCAGCATAGATGTTGCTCCGTACTCTCCAAGGGCTCTTGCAAATGCAAGAATGGTTCCGGATGCAATTCCAGGTCCTGCACTTGGAATCACAACTTTCCAGAAAATCCGGATGTCAGACATACCAAGTGTGCGCCCTGCATAAATCAGATTGACATCTAACTGTTCAAAAGCAGCTCTTGCATTACGATACATTAGTGGAAATGCGATAACGGTTGCTGCAATAATACAACCAAGCCATGACTGCACGACCTTAATGTCAAATGTCTCATACAGAAAAATTCCAAACGGTCTTCTTTTGCTAAAAATCAAAAGCAGGAAGAAACCTGCGACAGTCGGTGGCAGTACCATCGGCAGTGTCAGTATTCCATCAATGACCGCCTTCTTGCCCGGTGTTGTCTTTACCACTTTTCTCGCCGTATAAATTCCTAAAAAGAATGATATAAAAGTCGCCACGATTCCTGTTTTTAATGATATAAAAAGCGGGCTCCAGTCCAGATTTTTAATAATCGATTCCATTGCATCCATCTATATTCCTCCTCCGACTTCAAGAATGTCCCTGACCTGTTTTGAGACAGGAAAGGGACTTTTTTTGCTTTTTTAATTCCCAGTCAACTTTTTGCTGGCTTAGGAAAGATATTTCTTACTCTACATCTGTATCGAAATAGTATTTCTGGAAAATTGTTTTTGCTTTATCAGATGTTACAAAATCGATGAAATCTTTTGCTTCTGAGACTTCTGCATCACTTGCTTCGTCATTTTTAACCTGAGCGATCGGGTAGATTACATTTCCTGTAAGATCATAGCTTACTGTCTGAAGGATATTAAGCTCATCCTCATATCCATATGTATCAGAATAGTATGTTGTACCAACTTCACAAGATCCCTCTACAACTGCTGCCAATACTTTACTTACGTTATCCTGCTCGCTGATCTCAACTCCGCCAAGTGCCTCAGATACTGTCTCTGTAGGAATTGTGGATACATCGTCAACTTTATCAAGGATTCCAAGGTTTACAAGTGCCTGTCTTGTATATTTTCCAACCGGTACGCTTCCACCTGCAAGAGCGATGCTGGAAGCCTCTTTTAAGGTCTCAAGTCCGGTAACCTTTGTTCCACTGTCTTTACGTGTTACAACTACGACCTGGTTGTTTACAACGTTCTTACGTGTGCCGTCAACTACAAGTCCGTCTGTCTTCTCCAGCTGATCCATCTGTTTCTGAGCTGCTGAAAAGAATACATCACACGCATATCCTTCCTCGATCTGTGTAAGCAGTGTTCCTGAACTATCTGCATTAAATGTAATCTTCACATTTGGATGATCTTTCTGATACTCTGTTGCGACTTCATCCATAACTTTGCTCAAGCTGGCGGCAATAAATACCTGAAGCTCTACATCCTCTGCATCATCAGCCTTCGCCTCTGTTTTTGTCTCCTCTTTTTTGTCATCTTTGCTGTCGGATTTACTTCCGCATGCTGCGAGTCCTAATACCATAGACATTGCAAGTAATGTTGCTAATACTCTTTTTTTCATCTCGTTTCTCCCTTCTTTTGGATTAGCATAATGACTGTTTTTAAAAATCGATTTGTTTTACAAAAACAATCGGTGTTATAAATAATATAGCGGTCGTTTATGCGTGTTTAAACATTTTCATATCTGCTCTCACATGCAACCGCTATTATTATCCTCACTGATATCATGAATTATCAGCTATTTCCACATTCACCATCTGTGCCACGCAAAATTCCAAGTCCATGTCCCAGATGTGGCAATACATACTCCAGACTCTCTTTTACAGCCTTCGGGCTTCCCGGAAGATTGACGATCAACGTCTTTTTTCGAATTCCGGATACAGCCCGGCTTAACATTGCTCTTCCGGTAATAGAAAGTGAATACTGACGGATCGCATCTGCAATTCCCATCGCCATGCGGTCACAGACTGCCTGTGTTGCCTCTGGTGTCACATCTCTTTCTGCAAATCCGGTCCCACCTGTCGTAAAGATCACATTGACCTGTCTCTGGTCTGCCAGTCTCATAAGCTGATGCTTCAAAGGCTGCTCTCCGTCCGGAAGCAGTAATGTCTCTATCACGTCATATCCTTCCTTCATAAGCATCTCCTGAATCAATGGACCACTCTTATCCTCCCGCTCTCCTGCAGCACCTTTATCACTCAAAGTAATAACCGCCGCCGTAAACGGACGATCTTTTTCTAATGGAAGCATTGTGATCTCATCACCAGCCTTAATCTCGCCGCCTTTCAGAACCCTTGTGAACACACCTTCTCTTGGCATGATACAATCACCCATAACCTTGTAGATTGCACAGTGGCTATGGCATTCTTTTCCAATCTGCGTCAATTCCAAAATTGCTTCTCCAATCTGAAATTTCGTTCCTACCGGGACTTTACTCAGATCAAACCCTTCCACAACAAGATTCTCTCCGAATGCTCCAAAGTCTACGTCCGCACCTTTCTCTCGAAATGCTTCAATCTTTTCAAATGAAAGCATACTCACCTGACGGTGCCATTTCCCCACATGGGCATCTCCTTCAATTCCCCATTCTTCCACCAGTCTTGCAGACTCGATCGGTTTTTTCTGGGTTCCTTTTTTCTCACTAATACAAATTGCTAATATCTTTCCCACAGCTCTATCCCCCAATTTGACTCATTTTCTTATCTTCTGTAATTTCACTTAAATTTTCAAAACGGTGGCTTTTCGGCTTTAACTGAATTGCCTCCGTGATTGCCTGATACAAACATTCCAATGTTTCTTGATCTGCCATTGTTGTTCCGCATCTCTGCGGCTTTTCATGCCTGTCAAAAATATCCTTCAGCTCCACGCCTTTTCCATAGCACAGACAAGGTTTTAAACACCCTTGCGCCGTCATGCGTATCCGGTTACAATACTGACAGAATTTTCCATGAAGTGCACTGATAAATCCTACACTTCCCTGTCCTCCCGGAAGCTTCACATAAACTGCCGGTCCATTTCCATGAATCTGTCGATCTTCCTGAATATCAGGATATTGTTTCTTTAACTCTTCCAAAATGTCTTCATTGTAAATCGTCTCAAACTTTTTTCCAAGCCCAATCGGCATCATCTCAATAAAACGTACATCCAGCTTTTTCTCCAGCGTCAATCTTGCAAGTGCCAGAAATTCATCCTCATTCATGCCTTTTTGAAGTACACTGTTGATTTTCACCGGGATTCCGGCATCTACTGCCTGATCCACACTTTTCAGCACCCTGAAAAGTTCGTCCCGTCCGGTAATTACCTGATAACGTTCCCGGTCCAGTGTATCCAGACTAATATTCACCGCATCCAGCCCATTTTTCAATAGTTCTGGCAAATATTTTGACAGCAGGACACCATTCGTAGTCATTGTTACCTGCTCTACTCCCGGAATCTTCTTAATCTTTCCAATCAATTCCGGACACCCCAGTCTTACCAGCGGTTCTCCTCCTGTAATTTTGAATTTACGGATTCCGGCCTTTGCAGCCGCCTGACAGACCATCTCAATTTCTTCGTAAGAAAGAATGTTCTTCATCGGAACTAATTCTACTCCTTCCGGCATACAATACCGACACCGGAGATTACACCGATCCGTAATGGAAATTCTCATATAATCTATTACTCTTCCATACTGATCCTTCATAAATCTTTAAACTTCCTCCAACAATACCTTTACTTTACCACCACACACCATGCCTTCTTCCTCGGCATCTTCACCAGTCATATCCACATGCACGATTTGTGGCGCTTTTGCGCATCCTCGCAGTATTAATAACGCTTTGCTGACAATCGCGGCTTCAATACAGCCGCCCCCAATAGTGTCTACACATCGTCCGTCTTCCATTATCAACATCTTCGTTCCAATACTTCTTGGCGCACTTCCTTTTCGTTCGACTATCGTCGCCAATATCTTTTTCTGATCCTCACATTTCACGATTGCATCCCGTATTTCATTCGAATAACCGGCTCCTCGTTTATCCTGATTCTTGACCTGTATAATTTCTGCCATAATGGATATTGCGATTTCTTCCGGTGTCTCCGCCTTTATATCCAGGCCGATCGGAGAATGTAACTGACTGATCACCTGTGGATCGGCTCCATTTTCAAGAACACTATGTTTTACCTGTGCCACTCTTCTGTGGCTTCCCATCATTCCAATGTACGCATGTGGTTTTCTTACAATACTTTCCAGACAGATCCGATCATACACATGTCCGCGGGTAACGATTACAAAAAACGTATCTGAATCACCGGGAATCTGTTCCAGTCCCGCTTCAAATGTATCACAAATAACTTTGTCTGCTCCTGCTCTTCTGGCGTTATCTGCAAATTTCGGTCTGTCTTCCAGTACTGTTACATAACATCCAATCTGTCTGCCAAGCTGAATAATCGGCATGGAAACATGTCCCCCACCACAGATCACGATTTTCTTCTGTCCACCTACAACTTCACCAAATATTTTTTCGCCATCAACAAGCGCTATACCATTTACTTCTAACTGCTCTATCTGCTGGTCATGCTGTTCTAAAAATCCCCCTGCAACAGATGCCCATACCAGCTTTCCATTCGATACAAGCGCTTTTTCCCCAAGCACCTCTCCTGTCAGTCCTGTCAAAACGATATTTTTACTCTCTGGCTGCAGTTGTTTTAATTTTTGTAAGAATTCCCACATCTGCACTCACCTACTTTCCAAATCCGCAATTCGGGAAAGTACAGACCGGACAATTCAAGCATAAGCCGCCTTCTCCCAGTGTATCAATATCTGCTTTTTTCAGAATCTCTCCAGCCACGATCCGTGGCAGAACCAAATCAAAAATAGTCCGTTTCGCATACATAACGCATCCCGGAAGACCAATGACGGGTCTTTTTTTCTCTCCATAGTAGGACAGCAAGAACATGGCTCCCGGAAGTACAGGTGCTCCGTAAGTTACGATCTCAGCACCTGTATTCTTAATCGCAAGCGGAGTACGGTCATCTGGATCCACACTCATTCCGCCTGTACAAAGCACCATATCCACCCCTTCATCCAAAAATTTCTGAATAGCCGCTGTAATATGTTCATGGTTATCATCACTTACTACATGCCCGACGACCTCTGCTCCATATTCTTTCAATTTTTCGATAATAACCGGTGTAAATGTATCTTTGATCCTTCCGTAAAATACTTCGTTTCCAGTATTTACAATTGCTGCTTTCATCTTTTTAAATGGAATCAGCTCAAAAATCGGTTCTTCACCAGCTGCTTTTTTTGCACGCTCCATTTTTTCTTTTTCTATAACAAGAGGAATAATCCTTGTCCCGGCAATCTTATCGCCCTTTTTTACCGGAAAGTTTCCATGACGACAGGCAATCATCATTTCACCAAGCGCATTTACTGCATTCAATCGCTCTGTATCAACCTTTAAAAGACCGTCACACTCCGCGATCAGTTCAATTTTTCCTTCTTTGATTTCCGATGGGGTCATGTGCTCATTTGCACACATATCATACAAGATCTTAGCCGCATCATTTTCATGAAGCATATTCTCATTATTCTCCCAAATGTAAATGTGATCTTTTCCCACACTTAAAAGTACCGGTATGTCTTCCTCTGTAATAATATGGCCTTTTCGAAATACGGCATCCTTCGTAACGCCTTTGATAATTTGTGTGATGTCATGGCACAATACCTGCCCCACTGCATCTTCCGTTCGCATTAATTTCATTTTATCCATTCCCTTCGAATATTTTTTCAAAACTATTCGCAGTTTAAAAAAATATTTTTATAACATTTCTCAGTTATTTTAATGTCAATTTTTTTGATATTAAAATAGGGATTTTTCACCTTTTATCTAAGGTAAACAAATCCCCGTTGATCGCAATCAAATTTATATAATAATATTATAGCAAAACAGGCTTTTTTGTCAACCAATTCGTCACATTCTTCAGTCATTCAAAATTCACAAATTCTTTTATCCTGTCCCTCGCATCATTTCTTATAGGATATGTTTTTCTTCATTGAAATGCTCCATGATTGCTTCCAGCACCCCGCCACCGATTGCTCTGGCTTTATCCGAAATTGTATAGCAATATTCTTCCTTACATCTGGCATCAATATCTCCACACTTCATGCCAATTGTAACATTTACCCCTGGCTGCAGCATTCCCCGGACAATACCACTCATCAACGCTCGGACAGATTTTCCACCGCTATAAGCAACAATCTGATCTTTTTCCACATGATCACCGATTTTAACCACAGGCTCATAAAGTCCGTCTGCCGATGCACGGATGATCCTTTCAATAGAATATCCTCCTATTTCTGCCGGGATTCCTGTATTCGGAATTGCACAGCCTTCATGGATCACTTTACCAAGATTATGTCCTCTCATAGTCTCCACTACTACGTGGCAGTCTTTTCCAGCGGTAAATCCAGGTCCGACCCCAATTACAAATTCAGCAGCGTCTATCGTTGTTCCCAGATTTTTTTTTGCCAGTATTGCATCTACAACTACATCTGCCTTATACTCTTTCAGATACTTAAGTCCTGGATCCACAAGAAGCGGTATATACCCCTTTTTTATTCTATCATCTATCTGTTCCGGTCCGTCAGTCAGTTTCGCAGTAACATGTTCTACTTCTGCATTTCCTTCATACACTGCTCTAGAAAATGCAATTGTCCGTCGTACAGTCAATGGAACTTTCGTCTCTGTCATAATAATTTCAAATCCGCATTTATATAGGCGATCTGCAATTCCTGTAGCCAGATCTCCTGCTCCTCTTATTAAAATTCTCATGCGCCAGTCTTCTTTCCCTTTTTGTGATTAGCTGCTCGTCCCCTGTAGAAGTGCTTTTAACTTAATTCCAGAATTTAATTAAAATAATTCACCATCTTGAAAAACATCTTTATAAATGTCCTGAGCTGCCGCTTCAACACGTTCCCTGTAAAGTTCATATTTTTCAAGAAGCATATGCCCACGCTCAGTTATATAGGCTTCGCCACCATTCTTTCCACCGCTCATGCGCTCCACGATCTTCCAGCCAGTCTCTTCCTCCGCTGTATGGATGAGCTTCCAGCCTTTACTGTAAGACATACCGGTCTTTGCGCAGGCCTCCCGCACAGAACCCAGACGATCGATCTGAGTCAGAAGTGTTACAACACCCGGTCCAAAAAAAGAACGATTCACTGCAAGGCTTACTTTCACATGACCTCGTATCTGCTTCTCTGCAAATATCTGCCGTCTTTCTTCATATTCCTGTGCCGATGTCACCTTCACAAGAATCCCTTCATTCTCAACCTCTATATGCGCGATCCGATAACCGAACTGCTTCCAGAAAGCCGCCACACCGGTACTTCTGACGGTTCCTTCTGCCATCTCTGCGCTCTCTTCAATCTGTTGTTCCAGTTTTTTGCAGATATTTCTTGCGCATGCCTGACTGGTACAGATCAAGTCGCCAAACATACCTCCATATACTGCACCAAGCAATTCTGCCTGACGCTTCTGCATCATTACCAATATATCCGGTTGAAAAAAAGGAAAACGAATATCTCCGACAAAAATACGTTCGCATGTATCCGATAGATAAGAAAGTCCCTTCAGAACTGCTAAATCAAAGGAATCTGACTCTATATCCAAAAATGTAACCCCGCGACGATGCAATGTCTGCTCTATCTTATCTGCCATTCCATCCCGTGTGACCAGAGCAATGTCTGCCACACCCGCACGTTGATAGCTTACAATCATCTGTTCGAAAATGGTCGGTCTCTTCATCTCAAGAAACTTTTCCATCTCCTCATCTGGTATCCCGACTCCGGCCACCAATATTACTGCGCCTATCTTCATCTGTCCCACCATTTCTAATATGTAATAAAATTATTATAGCAATAACCTCTTATTTGTCAACGAATTTAGCTCTCCCCTAACTTCCCTAGTTCTGGCACGGTCTTGCTTTCTGACCGTCAATCTTTTCATTTCTGATCTCACCACTTTTTCCGCCACTTTTATGACAAAGATAAATCTCTCCGATTTCCATAGATTTATCGATGGCTTTACACATATCGTATACAGTAAGAAGTGCCACACTGACACCTGTGAGGGCTTCCATCTCCACGCCTGTCTTCCCGGTCACTTTTACTGTACAATAACAGTCAATTGCACATTCCTCTGGTTTCATCTCGAAATTCACACGGCATTTTGTGATTGGAAGAATATGGCACATCGGAATCAGTTCGGAAGTTCTCTTTGCACCCATAATTCCGGCAGTTGTTGCCACTCCGAGCACGTCCCCCTTTCCGACTGTTCCGGCTTCAATCGCATCGTAGACTTCCTTGCTCACCAGGATGCGTCCTTTTGCCGTAGCCTCCCGGACTGTGTCATTTTTCTCCGTAACATCGACCATGATTGCTTTTCCATTTTCATCAAAATGTGTTAGCTGCATTTTCTAACTCCTTTCAAATGTGATTTTCTGTAAATTCACTACACATTTTACAAAAATCACTTTTTTTCAAGAATGCCTCGGCATTTTTTCTATGTCATGTATTCCATGATAACACATTTTCTCCGAACTCTGTTCATAAATATTATAGAAAGGCACTGAAAGGATTCTTTGTATGTCTCTTTATAAAAAACGGCACTTTCTATTGGTTGGTTTTATGTCCGGCCTGCTGATTTTTGCGCTGCTTCTAAGTGCGATTGTTGGTGGAACTTCAGCTTTGGATATGAATTCCCGCTTCGACCGATACGTGGAGGAACTATTTAGGCAGGAGGTGTCTGCGAATACGATCACGCTTCATTACACAGTAAAAGATCCGGAATCTTATGGAATTCAAAATCCACCTGTCTCTTGTGGATACGCCGGAACCGACTCGGCGCTTATATGTGCTTCTGCGGAAAATGCTCTTGCAAGCCTTCATCAGTTCAAACGGAACAAGCTGTCTGATTATAATAAGCTGACTTACGACATTCTTGAACACTCTTATACCTCTTCTTTGGAAATGGGGCCGTATCTTTTATATGAAGAACCTCTCACACCACTTACCGGTACTCAGGCACAGCTTCCTATTCTTCTGTCAGAATATCGTTTTTATAATACTGACGATATTGACACTTACCTGAAACTTCTGACTACCATTCCCGATTATTTCCAATCTATTCTCACATTTGAGAAAGCAAAAAGCAACGCCGGACTTTTCATGGCTTCCTACGTCGCCGACGACATTATCACGGAATGTCAGACATTTGCCACCATGAAAAATAACTATCTTTATGCCACATTTGATTCTAAAATTGACGCTTTGAATTTGCCTGCTGTAACTTCTGAAGATTATAAGAAACAAAATCGTGACGCCGTTTTAAATTACGTTCTTCCGGCGTTCACTTTTCTTAGTGACGGACTCCAAAATCTTCGTGATACCGGAAACAACAAACGGGGACTCTGTTATCTTCCTGATGGGAAAAAATATTATGAACTCTCAGTAAAAGAACAGACCGGTTCTGCCAGAACCATTCCACAGCTTCAGAAACTTGCACAAAGACAAATTCAAAGTGACCTGCTAACGATGCAGAAATTATTAAACAATTCCAGTTTCCATAAGAACTCTGAAGCTCATTCTGGCTCTGTACAAGGTACCACGCCGGGAGCAGCTTCTGATTTATTCAAAGGTCACGGTACCGAATTTTCTTCCGATGATCCGGTCAACATTTTAAATACGCTGCAAGATAAAATATCCGGCTCATTCCCAGAACCTCCAAAAGTTTCTTTCGAAATAAAATATGTTCAGGAAGCTATGGAAGAATATTTAAGTCCTGCTTTTTACATGATTCCGCCAATTGATAACAGTGGCGAAAACGTCATCTATATTAATCCCGGACACATTTCTGATGACCTGACTCTCTTTACGACTCTGGCACACGAAGGTTATCCGGGGCATTTATATCAGACGGTCTACTACTCCGCCACCAAACACCCTCCGATTCGAGATCTTCTGTCATTTGGTGGATATACCGAAGGTTGGGCTACATATTGTGAAATGCTGAGTTATTACTATTCCCCGCTTTCTCATGATATGGCAACACTTCTCCAACATAATGCCTCCGTCATTCTCGGACTTTACGCCCTCGCCGATATGGGCATCCACTATGACGGCTGGACTCTTGCTGAAACAGTTGCCTTTTTCCGAACCTATGGAATCACGAATGAAAAGACAATCGAGGACATTTTTGATCTGATTGTCGCAGATCCCGGCAATTATCTCAAATATTACATCGGATACGTGGAATTTCTGGAATTAAAGAAACTGGCAATAAAAACCTGGGGAGATGATTTTACCCAGAATCAGTTCCACCAATGCATCCTCGATACCGGACCGGCGCCATTTGAAATTCTACAGAAGCAAATTAAAAATGCGTATTAGCGGAAGAGTTTCAGGGCAAAGTTTCAAGGGAAGATTTGACTCATGCGAGTCAAATCTTCCCCTCAATCATATCCAGATATTCTCCTTTATCGATATGCATCATACTTACCTGATTCTGATATCTTCTAAATCCGTACACACTGTCCACATTTCGGATCAAGGACTGCAGCCGCTCGTCCGGTACGCACACAATCAACTGTAATTCCAGTTCTCTTGCGTAGTGCAGGCAGACTTCGCTTCGTTCTTTGTCCATTTTGGAAAATGCTTCATCCAAAAGTACCAGTCTTATCTTGGAATCGCGGTTTGTCTGCTGCATATAAAGCATTGCAAATCCAGCCAGAAGTGCTACATATTTCGGATTTTGTCCTTCTCCTCCGGAATCACGCCCTGCCATGTCATCGACCGCATTTTTTTTCACATTTCCATCTTCATCTTCTACTCGTTCATACATACTGAAGGTCAGATAATTCCGGTAATCCACGTACTGCTCCATCTGCTGACGATGCTGGCTTAAGGACTTGGCATCTTCGTCTTTCGGAGGCATGAATTTCTCTGTCAGGCGCAGGATCTGTTGCTCGTACTTCTGATAAAATGTGTCTTCGCCAAGCGTGATCTGTCCGTCGAAGCCATCATCGTCCAGCACTTTGCTGTCCAATTCCGGTGCCATCAGCATCTCATAGAACTGTCCATTTTCATTTTCTGCCGGAAGAATATCAATCTGGTAAATACTGTCAGAGAATTTAATCTTTGCCAGCATACGATTGATTTCTTTCCTGTGACGGTATGCCGCTTTGATTTCACCGTGGATCGTCGCGATTACATTTTCACGAAGCGTATGGTAGATCAGATCATACTGTTTCTGAAATTCATCTTTATACTTCGGCTCAAAGTCCTGTCTGCATTGATTCAAAATCCTGTCATAAGAAACATTTTCGTGTTCTACACCTGTCAGGCCATAGGATGGATATGCCTGATTGAACTGATTTCTCGCACGGGTCAGAAGATCACGTACTTCCTCTTCCTGCTTCATCAGCTCTTCAGATTCTTTACTTTTCTTACGTCGGTATGTCTGCTCAGATTGTATCTTTAATGCTTCCTGGACTTCAGTCTGCAGTTCTTCATTCAGTACAAATCCCTGCATCAGGAAATCCATACGATTCTGGAAATTCACGATATCCTGCTCTGCCTGTCCCTGTGTCTTGGCATAGCCCAGTATTTCTTTCTGAAGCTGTTCAGATATCTTCTCAATTTCCTGGATTTTTACTTCTAATTCTGTCTTCTGCTGATTGAGTTCCGCAGTTCTGCTTCCTTCGCGAAGCTCTCGCAGTTCCTTCTCCAACTGATCCTGTTTCTCGTAAAATGCCTGCAGTTCTTCTCCCGCCCCGGCCAGATGCAGGATCTGATCTGTGCTTTGGTTCAGCCGCTCAAATCCCTGGGCTGCTTTCAGGCTTTGCTGCATCTGCTGATCTTGCAATACTTCTTCACTCAGCTTCAGAACCTCATCTTCCATTTCATGAAGCTTTGCCTTAGAAACCTTCGTTCCAATGCAGGCATATTTTTCGTAATCATTTTTCTTCAGATGACGGAAAATGTAATTATTATAGGAATAGCAGTCGGCTGTCACACCATTTCCGGAGGCACGGAGTTCTTCCTCTGTCTCGCATTTGGCAATTCTTCCGAGATAACGGCGCAGGCACTGGTCCACGTATGGTTCTTCTGCATGAACAGCCTCATAGATTGAATTGTCATGAACTTTTGGCTCGGACTTCACAATTGCGGCCGTATCTAACAGATCTACTTCATCAATCCCACCAAGATATTGAAGCTTACGAAATACTTTCGCTGCATCAAGGGCGTACTCCGGTGCGGTCACAAGACTGTGTTTCACACGCCCCATACGACCTTCAATCGCATTTTTCCACTTCTCATCTGTAATGTCAAAAAGGTCTGCGAAAATGTTGACGTGAATGGTTCTTCCATATTGTGTGCTCAGACGGTTCTGTAACTCCTGCCTTGCCTGTTTCAACTCTTTTCGGTACGGTTTGCGGTCGTTTTTCAGATCCTCCACCATTTCCTTTTTCTCTTTCAAATCCTTGCGGTTCTGACTGATTCTTGTACCGATTTCATCAACTTCTTCATTAATGCTCTCCAGCGCGTCACTTAGTTGTTTCTTTAGCTTCTCAATTGCTTCCTTTGAAACATTTCCCGACTTGATCTCATCAATTCTCTGAAGTGCCGGATTGCTCACATAGGCACTGATCTCTTCATCTTCCTCCCAGCGGGCAAGTCCTTTTACAACCTCTCGCCACTGCTCACTGTTGCGGGCCAGAAGCTTGATGGTCTCCTTAAGACTCTTCAGCTCCTTCTCCTTCTGACCATAATCACTGGATTTTAGTTCCGCTTCTACCTCAACAAGTGCGTTCGTAAGCTGTGTCTTTTTCTCATTATTCTCATTCTGCTGTTTTTCTCTGGCACGAATCTTCTCATTGATATCCATAAGATCCTGACTTCTCGCCTCAATCTTCGTCTTGAAGCTTTCAATATCAATATATTTTAACACCTGTTCTACATGGATCTTATCCGCACGCGTCGTCTGAAGTGCCAGATTCTGCCGGCTGATCTCATCCAGAAGATGGATCCGATTCTCCAGGTCTTCCACACGCTCTTTGATCTCACGGTACGCACCAAGCTGGTCACTGATGGTCGAAACCGTGTCCTCCTTACTCTTCGGGAACATATAATCACGGATAAACTGACCCGTTCCATTTGTCATGCGAAGGGCAATCGCACTCTTTTCCATGGTCATCATGCGCCCCGGCTCCACATATCCAAAAATCACATCATAAACCGTTTTCAGATATGCCTCTTTTGACGGATAAAGGCGATTCACATCACCTCGTCCACGATTGTCCGAAGAATCCACCCGCTTTTCCACAAGCTTTCTGAGTCCTGCAATTGTATATGGCACACCTTTCTCCGTCAGATATTCATCCTCCGGAATTTTCCCGGAGTGGCTGAAAAATGTATACTTTCGGATATCAGTATCATTTTTTCCAACTTCGAATGCAACACCGATACAAGTGCTCACCTTCGTTCCGGTGTCAAATATCTCCAGTACGATCTGAGAGCAGAAGTCCTGTCCATCACGATTGTAAGATCCGTCTTTCTGCGCACCTCGCAGGTAACTGAGCACACTTCGGCGGTTCTTCGCGTCGTCCGCCGCCTTATTTAGAAATGTAGCGGAAATACTTCCGTACAGAACGACTTGAATGGCATCCATAACTGTTGATTTTCCAGAGCCACTCTTACCACTGAACAGATTCACATACTCATGGAACTCCATGATCTTGTGGCTGACACCGCCCCAATTATTCATCAGCATTCTTGTAAATATCTTCTTCGCCTGCTTCAACTTCTGCACCGCCTTCCTCATCAACATATTCTTTTATCAATGCCTGAATATCTACACCACTGCAATACAGATTAATTGTGCTGTAAATGTAAATCTTTGTCTGATCTTCTACGTTCTGGATCGCGCCCGGCACCTCGATGATCTGATGCTTGCTCATAACATACAGCGCATCTTTCCACTCTGCCATAGTCAGCTTCTCATTGATCAGATTCGTGTTCTTTCCATACTCACGGATCTCCGCCAGATTCGTCACAGTCGCATTCAGACCTTCCCCGAGAATCTTATCCCGATAGATTATTTTAATAAGAAGAATGATCTTCGTAGCCGTCACATTCAAACGTTCCACAGCCACGCCTTCTCCGGTCAGCCTGAAAATGTGTTCCTGCGGGTCGTGTACCAGTTCGCACCCAAGTACGGACAGATAGTCTTCTATAAATTTCCGGTGTCTCACACAGATTTCATAGTGAAGGTTATCCCTCGGCGTCAGCGTGACCGGATCGTATTTTACTTGTAAAATGCATGTCTGCCGAAACAGCGCGGAAATGGTTTTCTTCAGATTCTCCGTCTCCGTCACAGACAATTGTTCCATATAATTTACCATATATTTTTCCTTATCCTTGTCTTTCTTATTATGATGTTGGGGCACAAGCCCCCATCTATGATATTTTACCTGATGATTACTGAGATTTTTTAATCACAAGCTTAGAGAATCTCAGACCAATCTCGTTCTCAAGCTCTTCTCCGACCTCAATCTCTTCCGTTCCTTCCGCAACTTCCGTAGCATCCTGCCAAACAAGAAACAGCTTTTCCAGATCTTCCATGGATTTTACTGTGTCTTTCGTCACAATAAAGTTTCCATCCTGCTCGTTTTGTTTCCGGAACTCTCGGATTTCCTTCTGCGTGTAAAGCGGCTTCAGAACATACTCATTCATTTCTTCCGAATCTGCCTGTTCTGTTACCTCTGTCACCGCCTGCGGTACAAATGCTTCTTTTTTCCGGTCCCGTCTCTGATACAGACTCTTTTCATTCATCACACGGTATGGTTCGGTCAGCTTCATTTTCTGCGACAGCTTGTCCAAAATTTCATCACGTTTTTCACTCTGAGTCAAAAGATTTACAAAGGCAATTGTCTGATCTTCCTCGACCGCGCCTTCCATCAAAATGTACCGGATTCTCGCAGCAGCCCGGCTTGCAAATACAGTCTTCTGCTCAATCAGCATATTGTATCTTCGCTCAATGGCATCAAACTCTCTGGAAATGCGGTACAACATTTCATTCGCTTCGTCACAGAGCTTCACTGCCCGCTCCAGACGGTAACGCTGAATGCTCAGCTTATTCTGCACATTTCGTTCTTCAGACTTCTCCTGCTCCTCTCGCGCCAGCTGAACTTGAATATCCATGAGCTTTTCCACAAAACCTTCGCGCCTTGTCTCATTTTCCCCAAGATTCTTCTCTATCAGCTCTTTGACCGCTTCCTTGTAACGATAAAAGCTGTCGGTTGTCGTCAAAATCGCATATTTTTGGCTGTCACTATTGTTGATTTCCTTTACAAGAACTTCCTGGATTCCTAAAAAACTTCGCTGGCTCGATAATTCATCAAAATATCCGCGCATCCCTTCCTGCATATTTGCCAACATCTGAAGCAGGGATCTTGACGTATGCAGTGCACTTTTCAGGATATCATTATTCTTCTCCCGATCCGAACTATATGTATAAAGGTGACTGTACACTGCCAGCACACTCTCGCGCTCCTTGCTGTCCTCATCACTATAAAGATTACGGAACAACTCCACATACAACTGACTATACTCCGGGAAAGATACTACATAGCTGTTTAGTGTTTCGTCATAGTCACGTCTAAGCCATCCCCAGTCTTCAAAATGCCGTAAACTTATCATCGCCATGTTCGACCGCGTCAAAAGCTCTCCTTCCTCATCAAAGCGCTCCTCACTCCAGTCTAACGTCATACGGGCAAGCTGCTCATTCATAATCGCCTGACACTCGCCCTCAGTCAACCCCAAAAGCGAATACGACTGGCTGCTCTCCTCGTAAACCGCCACAAGAAACTGCATATAGAATTCCATATATTTACTTCCGAATACCTTGTAAAAATCCTTCGGAATCCGACTGATCAGATTCATTCGTTCCTCCTTCACCCACAAACACACGGGATTTGCTCCTATCAGTATACCGAATTTTGCCCCTGAGAGCAACCTTTGGGGGACGTAGTTATTCTGCGTTTCTACCGTAACTTTTCTATTTTACTACGCCCCCTAGTACTACGCTGGCCGCCAATCCGGCGAGTGTTGCCAGTAATGCCCCTGGCAGTGTGTATCTTGTTTTTGTTACTTTTGCGGTCATGAAGTAAACGCTCATGGTGTAAAATATTGTCTCTGTGCAGGACATGCTGATGGATGCCACTAGTCCCAGATAGGAATCTGTCCCGTACTCTTTGTAGACATCAAGGAGTAAACCTGTCGCTGCAGACGAGGAGAACATCTTTACTATTGTGAGTGGAACTAATTCGCCTGGGAATCCGATATATTGTGTAACTTTTCCAATCATTTGTGCCAGAAATTCCAGAAATCCGGATGCTCTTAGTACTCCGACTGCTACCATAAGCCCTACCATAGTCGGCATAATTTTGATAACAGTCAAAAATCCGTCCTTCGCTCCTTTTACAAATGTGTCATAAACTGGAATTTTCATTGTAATTCCGTAACAGATAATCCCAAATATCATGAGTGGTACAATAAAATCCGACAGGTAAAGAAATACTTTCAATCCTTGAATTCTCCTTTTGCTTGCCCTATACTATCTGTTGTATATTATGCCGGTTGGATAAAATCCATACCGGCATCAGAAAGGAAGTTTCCGAAATTGAATCTTTTACATAAAAATAATACAAATGCTTTACCAAAAGCAAACTCTACAGACACTCATGACTTTGGTGAGGGCAGCATCTCTGGAAATATTCTGCGTCTTGCAATTCCTATGACGCTTGCGCAGCTCATTAATGTCCTTTACAACATTATTGACCGCATTTACATCGGTCATCTCCCAGACGTGTCCACCCAGGCGTTGACCGGAATCGGTCTGACTCTGCCGGTCATTACAATCATCACCGCTTTTGCCAATCTGTTCGGTATGGGCGGCACACCGCTTTTTTCTATGGCAAGAGGTGCCGGTGAACCTGGGCGCGCCCGGAAAATTCTCGGCAACTCCTTTTCCATGCTCCTGATTTCCGGCGGTATTCTCATGATTTTGTGCTACCTGTCCAAGCGCCCATTGCTTTACCTGTTCGGCGCCAGTGATATTACTTATCCTTATGCAAATGCATACATCAGCCTCTACCTCATCGGCACACTTTTTGTTATGATCAGTCTTGGCATGAACAATTTTATCAACGCCCAGGGATTTGGAATGACCGGAATGCTCACCGTCTCCATCGGTGCTGTCCTGAACCTGATCCTTGACCCTCTTTTTATCTTCGTTCTCCATATGGGAGTCCGCGGAGCCGCTCTTGCGACCATCATTTCGCAAGGAATCTCTGCAATCTGGGTATTACATTTTCTAACCAGAAAGAAAGCAATCCTTACACTCTCACTTGCTTATATGAAACTGGACTTCCGATTAGTAAAGGAAATCTGTGTTCTTGGACTTGCCGGATTTATTATGGCGATTACAAATGGATCGGTACAGATTGTCTGTAACGCAACTCTTTCCAGATACGGTGGTGACCTGTACGTTGGAATCATGACCGTTATTAACTCCGTCCGGGAAATCATTACCATGCCGGTCACCGGTCTTACAAGTGGTGCGCAGCCTGTCATGAGCTTTAACTATGGTGCCAGAAGACATGCGCGTGTAAAATCAGCAATCAAATTTACAACGATTGTCTGTATCTTATTTTCCTGTTTTATGTGGGCATTACTGCTCGCCTTCCCACGCTTCTTCATTCACATGTTCAACAGCGAACCGGAATTGTTAGCCGAAGGCGTACCTGCGATGCATTTATATTTCTTTGGAATCTTTATGATGTCGCTGCAGTTTGCCGGACAGTCCACATTTACTGCACTGGGAAAAGCAAAACAAGCCGTATTCTTCTCCTTGCTGCGAAAGGCAATCATCGTTATTCCACTGACACTGTGGCTTCCGACTGTAGGCGGACTTGGAACAAATGGAGTCTTTCTTGCCGAGCCGGTTTCCAACTTCATCGGCGGAACCGCCTGCTTTGTCACGATGATCTTTACCGTATGGAGAAAGCTGGATGATTCTCTAAAATAATATGACATACTTATTACACAAACCTCATAGTTTTTATAAAGCGAAAACTATGAGGTTTTCTTATGCTCAATTATCTCTGGGCCGGTATGATGATGCTTGGGATTATCTACGCCGCATTCACGGGACGCATGCCCGACATCACCAATGCCGCACTGGATTCTTCTAAGGAAGCAATCACGCTATGCATTACTATGATCGGTATCATGTCCTTCTGGGTAGGGCTTATGGAAATTGCAACAAAAGCCGGCATCATCGAACAGCTTTCTCGAAAGTTGAAGCCACTGATTCATTTCCTGTTCCCAAATCTTCCGGACAATCACCCTGCTGCCACCCACATCACCACGAATATCATTGCTAACATTCTGGGACTTGGCTGGGCTGCAACTCCCGCCGGACTGAAAGCAATGGAGGAACTGAAAAATCTGGAAGACGACCGCCGCAAATACCGCCTTCCGGGAAAAGTGCGCACCCCCGGAACCGCCAGCAATGAAATGTGCACATTTCTTATCATTAATATATCATCCCTGCAGCTCATTCCTGTAAATGTCATTGCCTACCGCAGCCAGTACGGCAGTATCAATCCTGCTGCCATCGTCGGCCCCGGCATACTGGCGACCGCTGTAAGCACATTAGTGGCCATAATATATTGCAAATGTAAAGAAAAACCAGATGCTGGGCAGTAACACAGCATCTGGTCTTGTAAAATTTTTAATCAAGATGAAATTCTTCCAGCAATTTCTTTCTGTGTTCAACATCTTTTATAGCTTTCCAAATATCTTCTTCTCGATTTAATTCATGTAATTTATCATACAAATCATTAATTCTCTCTTCGCCTTCTTCAAAGCCTTCCTGCCTGCTTTCTTCTCGTTCCTGCCTCATATGTTCTTCTTCATCATACTCAAATATGCTCACCCTTAACACCTCAGCTCTGTTCTTCCTTAAAAACTCCGCAAGAATACCCTTTTTTATACATTCATCAATTGCCTTTTCCACTGCTTCCGGAAATGGCATTTCCTGCTGATATTTGCGGACTGTATCTACAAATTTCACATATTGATATAATGTCGGACTTCTTTCTATCATTTCCTCATTATATCCAGGATTTATATTTACAAAGCGAATCTTTAACTCCAAATCTAAATCTTCAGATTTACTTTCATAAGCATCGGATAAACGTAAAACACTTTGTTCCGGCATCTTGTCCCTTCCATTATAGAATACCACAAATCTCGGTTCGGGAATCTTAATTAACTTCCGTCTATACAGATTATCCCCAAATACATATGCCATATAAATATTTCTAAAAATCCCTTCTGCTTGTTCATTGTGGTAATTCAAGCATTGAAAATTCCTAGAAAATATATTGAAATTAGAAATGGTACAAACCTTCAAGATCTTGGAAATATAATGCTTGAAAGAATTGTACCACAATCGATATATTATGTCTAGATATTTTTCTAAAATTAATATAGTCAAAATTGTATCTGAATTTACAACTTAACATTTTAATTTTTTTGTAATTCAGTTTACATTCCCACATATAATTTCTTTTTAATAATTGAATAATCGATTATTACATTTATGAATTGAAAAGGAGATTTTATTATGGGAACTTTATTTGTAAACAAAAGCGGTCGTGCCTTTAAAATCACACGAACAAACGGAGGATCTGATGTTATCGGAACGCTTCCAGTAAATGCCATTTTTGCATGGACAGATTCCTGGGCTGGAAACGGCGCTGGAGCCGATTATCAGGGGATTTATTGCAACGGTATGTATGGTTGGATTGATGGAGCTACTGGTACCGGAGCATTTACACCTCTAACGGAATGTGGTCTATACAATGTTGACGTAGACGGTGATGGCACTGTTGAAGCTGTGTTCCAGACAAGACGTGCTGCAAAATACTATGACAAAACCGGAAAATACCTTGGAACTGTACCGAAAGGCTATTTTGTTGCTACTTCCAGCAACACTTCCGGTAAGTCTCATCCAAACTTGATGTACGTAGAGCGTTGGGGCGAAGAAGATCCTAGCAATGGACCAATGTTCATGGATACTGGCATGGATCGTTACCCAAGTTTTAGAGACTGCAATATCATCGGCAATCTTTAATATCATTGCTCAATACAAAAAATAAATGCTATTTAAGAGGCAGGGCGTTATTTCCAACGCCCTGTTTCTAAGAATTATGTTTTGTTCTATTTTTCAATTTCTCTGGTATGGGCGTTTCATAAAATCCCCATCTTGATGGATCTTTACTGGATTTAAAAGCTACTCGTTCTACCAGTGTAATTGTTCTTTTCAATATTACTTTTTTTATCTTTTCTCTCATTCTTTATCTTGTCAATTATCGTGAATAAAAATACTGCAAAAAAAGATAAGAGAATTCCTCCTTTTATCCTCTTATCTTCAAGCAATAAGACAAGCATTATCCATGTCAGTTCTCTCAGTATTACTTTTTTTTTCAATCTTTTTAGTTCTTTATCAATAACAGCTCTTTTATTGGTAATCGCAAAATTAATTAATGTAATTATCCCCATTAAACTACACACCATTAACCAATTTGAAACACAAAAAATTTGAGTGACTTTTTCTAAGCATAACACGATTGTAATATACGTCACACACCCCAATATTTCACATCTCAAATATGTTGATGCATGATATCCTCCTGTCAAAGTCCGAATTGTCGCTAATATTAAAAAATGACATATACTCAACAAAACTGTTTTCGTAATAATTCCTATTACCAATAAAAGCATTATATTAATTGCCGTTGATATTAAAACCTCTATTCCATACTGATAAACATCCTTGTCCTTATTCTTCACTAAATTTTTTTCTACTAATTTTTCAGATATATATTTTGCTTTTTTTTCTATCACGGCATTTATAATGCCATCAATACCTGTCCATATCTACTTTTAGGGATAATTTACATATCAATCATCATCATTTACATCGGCAAATATATATGGGCACAGAACATTTCGTCCTCATAATATTCTACCATACCGCCAAGTCTCTTCACTTGTTCTTCTACAATCAGATGTCCCATGCCATGCTGGTCTTTCTTGTCCTTGGTAGTTTCAAATGACGGGTTTTCTGCCAGTACCGACTGATCAATACTATTTTCTAAAAATATATTTACCTCGTCCGCTTCTCTGGCAATCTGGCAAACGATTCTCTTTTCTTTTTTATTTTTCTCACACGCCTCAATTGCATTGTCCAGCAAATTAAATAAAATACTCCCAACGCCCATATCATCAAGGCATTTCACACTTCCTGTAATATTGCATGAAATATCAATCCTTTTTTCTTTACATATAGACATCTTATTATGAAATACTGCATTTATAATCGGACTGTCTGAGTATATTGATCTAACCTCTCCAAGTTCTTCTGACACAAACTGTTTTAAATACTTGTCCAAACTTTCATACTCACCTTTCTCAAGTAAATGCTCCATATTCATGCAATGATTCTTATAATCGTGGCGAAACTTTCGCATACTCTCTTCGGAATGTTTCCACTCTTCCAGTTGTCGCTCCTGCTCCTGACTTTTTAACTCTATCAATTGATACAATTGCATTTTTTCATTTTTCTTACTAATCGTTATCATCATGTAGATAACATAACCACACAAAGCAATAATCCCCAAAAAAACAATCATAAGCAAAACAACTGTGTAATGACTGACACCTTTCTGCGAAACTGCCAGAAAGATGCACCCTTCACTTACTGTCGTAAAACCAATCATTACATTTGTAAGAACAATCTGCTCTTTAGGAAAATGTATTGTCATATAATCCAAATAAGTATATACGCCTTTATATACCAGCCATACTACGATTTTAGATACAATTGCCCCTGTTTGAAAAATCATTCCTTCATTTTCAAGAAAATCAAAAACTGACGTATTGATAATATAAGCTGTCAATTGCATAACACTTAATGTACAAATGGTGCTTATTATCTGCTCTAAGATACATATCATAAGCTTCATGCCTGCCGTTTTTTTTAAATACAGATAACTAAACAAATATGCCAGACACATATCAAACGCTGCAATAATATTATAACTTCCTGCAAATCTTCCATTTCCCTGTGCAACTATAAACCATATCAGGCAAACACCTATATATAACTGCTTTCGATGCCTCACCCCCTCTTTCCAGCCGAGGCATTTTATTATAAAATCAATCGCCAAAAACGGTTCTACTAATCCTACCAGTTGTCCAATTAAAAAATTTATTATCTCCACTTATCTTCTCCTGCCTATCATGAATTGTTCTTTTGTCATTTGTCTGCGGTCTCTGCTCACCGGAATTTTTATGTCCCCAACAAGAATAATGTCATTTTTTTCAAACTTTTTGCAGTATTTAAGCGCAACAATATATGCTGCATGTGTCCTCACAAATCCTTTCCCTGCCAGTTCTTTCTCAAAATCCTGCATATTTTTCCGTATGCACAGAACTGTTTGATCCCGCAAATGCACATAAACATGATGTTGGCACTTTTCAAAATATACAATATCAGATACTTTTGTATGTATAATTTCTCCTTTTACCTGAAATTCCAACACTTCTTGTTTTCTTTGGCGCATTTTCAAAAATCTACTTACCGCTTTCGTCAAATCCTCTTCCAGTCGTTCTTTTCTAACGATTTGAAATGGTCCATAAGAAAACGATTGTATTGCAAGATTGTCATATGCCGTAACCAGAATCACCACTTCATTCCTCTGAATCTTTTCAAGCTCTTTTATAACATCTATTCCATTTTTTTTCGGCATATCCAAATCCAATATCACCAATTCGTCGTCTCTGATTATATATTGATTTAAAAATTCTTCCCCATTTTCAAAAGTCCCTACATTTGCCAATAATTGCTCTTGTTCCAGTACTTTCCCCACGATTTTCCTCATCTTTTCCACAGCAACTATCTCATCATCGCAAATTGATATATGTAACATACCTTAAAATCACCTCCCTAATTTTATTTTCCATCTACGATTGTACCATATCAAGTTTCTCTTTGGAATCATTCTATCAAATGCTTTTATATTTGATCTTTTAGTCTCTGCATCAACTGCCTTCTTTTTCGATTAATATACTGTCTGGATACATGTAATAAATCTGCCAGTTCTACGTCACTTATTTCCCATACCATTCCATCGATAATATGGCACTCCATAGGACTGCTTTTATCTTTCAATTTTTTTAATTCCAGCTTCCACTCTATTTCAGAATAATCATCTGTACACGTTATATTTGTATTTACATCAATCTGTTCTGAATGCATCCGATACTCATATTCAACGATACTCTTTCTCCGCAATTCATAAAATTTTAATTTGATACCTTTTACAAGATAAGCAATACTTTGTCCCTCTGCATTACACACATCTATACTAACTACTGCCATTATCAAAGCTTCACTAAGTTCTTGAACTGCATCTTCATATTCCAAAGAATACAATTTCCTTGCATATTTACATATAACTGGTTGAAATTTCTGAATTATCCAATTTAGATTCTCTTCTCGGTTTTTTCCAGCCTTGCACTCCATGATTGCCTAGTTTACGGTCTGTTCCATTTTCTTATCCCCCTTTGTAAGGAATAAGAAATTATTTTCAACAAACGCAACACGCTGGTATATTCTAACTATATATTGGCATATGTCGATATATGTCGAAATACGCATCAAAAAAGCAGAAGGCTTTATTTTCTTCTGCTTATCATAAACTGCTCTTTTACCATATTCTTTCTGTCTCTGCTAATCGGGATTTCTGTTCCATCTTCCATGACAATCTGACCTTTTTCAATTTTGGCACAATATTTCATTGCTACCATATATCCTGCATGAACTCTGACAAGCCCTTTGCCAGCCAGCTCAAATTCATAATCTCGCAAATTCTTTCGAACCTTTACGCAACGACGATCTTTCAAATAAATGTATGAATAATTTCGTCGTTTTTCTATATAAAAGATATCCTTTATATCTACAACTCTTTGCATTCCATCTTCTTTTATTTCCAGTTGTGCATTCTGTTCATTTCTTATTCTCAGAAATCTTCGAATTGCTTTTTCCAAATCGATTTCCATTAAATCCTTTCGAACAATTTGAAATGGACCATAAGTTAAAGACTGTAATGCCAGATTGTCATATGCTGTAAGTAAAATAACACGATTATTTTTACAATGTGTTTCAAATTCTTTCAAAATATCCAGCCCACTTTTTCCCGGCATTTCTATATCCAAAATTATCAATTCATCTTTACGTTCTTTATATCTTTCCGTGAACTGATTTCCGTCTTTGTATGTGATGATTTCTGCTGCCAATCCTTCTTCATTCAAAAGATCTTTCGTTATTTTTATTGCCTCTTCAATAGCTACTGGATTGTCGTCACAAACATGAATACATATGTTCTTGCTCTGCTTATTCAAAATTATCTAACCCTTTTCTTAATCCATCTACGATACTGTATATAAGTGCTTTTTCCTTCTCTGAACGTACTTCTATCGAAATCGATAATTCTGATGAATTTTCTTCTAAACTATCCTGTACCAGATAATCTACAGAGACATGCAATGTATTCGCGATTTTTACTAATAATGGTAAACTTGCTTTTGTATGACCAGTTTCTATATGCGAAATGTGTTGGACAGAACAGCCAACTCTCTCTGCCAGATTACTCTGTGTGATACCATATATTGTTCTCGCTTCCCGTACGCGGTTTCCGAGTTCCTTGTAATCCATGTTCTCTCCTCCAATACATTTCTACACTCAATTCTATAGATAAGTTGAGTAATCTAAAATGTATTAATAGAGATAGTTTTTATATTTTATTAGCTATATAGTTTAATTCTACTATTTAGCTAAATAATTGTACTATATGTACCAAAGCTGTTTCTTTAAAGTCCCTAAGCATGGTATACTTAAAAAAATGTTTGGAGGACGTTATAATTCATGAAAATACAAACAAATAATACACAGCAACCTTTATTTATAAACCACACAGTACATACTAAATCCCTTCTCTATGAATCTATTACTGTTTTTCACCGCATCATCTTAGGGTGGATAGCCTGCTATTCATTCTCAATTCTTTTTTTGATTCTGGCTTACTGTTCTTTTCATTATTTTCACCTTATTCTACTTTTTCTCATATTTACCTTAAGTGCTATTTTAATCCCGATTTTCTGGTTTCTCTTACCTTATCAAAGCATTCATAAAATTTATAAAAAAAATACTTTTCTGTATCAATCCGATATTATTGAAGACATTTATTTTTTTGAAGATTACATTGAAATTTATAATTTATGTAATCATTCTCATATGCAATATCACTACTCAGAATTTTCCTTTGTCGCTCATACTACTCATTTAATTGTTTTAGCAAATACACAAACTCACCTTTTAATAAATAAAAATGGATTTTACAAAGGAACTTTAATAGATTTTCTTAATTTTATTTCTATGAAAAGAGGTAAAAATTGTAATGAATTCAAATACTTTATCTAATGCAAATAATCAATCAGATATACTTTTTACTTTTTCAAGTTCATTTAAAAAAAAATATACCTTAGAACTTGCATATTTTTTTCGCTCCAAATGGTCTTTTAAATTCTATCTTATTTCAGCTATAGCCTCTCTTTTAGGTGGTTTTCTTTCTATATCTTCTCACGAGTATAGTATTACTGCCTTTTTCATTTTCTACAGTTTTATTGTTCTGTTATATTATTTCGTTTCTCCTCTACTATTAGTACAAAAAAAATATAACAATTATTACCGGAAATACTCCCATACTTTTTCAATGCAATTTGAATTTTATGAAAATTTCTATATTTGTTACGACTGCACCACTCATGCTCTCATAAAAATTTCATATGATTCTATAAGCCGTGTTTATGAAACTTCCTCTCTCTACCTGCTTATTCTAAAATGTGACGACTTCTTCTTTCTTGAGAAAAAATTTTTAACTCCTTCTAACTATTTATCTTTTTCCACTTTTTTTAATTCAAAAATATCGAAAGGGCTGTAACAAAAAACAGCCCTTCCATTATTATGAGTTAAGCCAAAAATCTTCCTAAAATCCACACTATAATCCTAATAACAGTTAGCACAAGTTCAACAGCTGCTTTTGCTGCTACTATTATTATGGTAATAAAAAATAATATTTGAGTTACCGGATCCTGTGCCTCTATTTTTGCTCTAATTTCTTCAAAATCATAGACTTTATCCGTTTCAGGATCTTGTTCATCTGACTTATGGATTTTGTATTCAAATTCATATCCATTCGAATACTCTACCGGTCCCTCACTTCTTAAAACTTGTTTACTAACACACTTAAAAATCAAATTTCCCTCTATGTCTATACCATATGAATAAGAGATTTCTCCATTCTCTATCTGCGTTGCCATCCCAAACATTGCAGAAGGCGTTGTTAAGCCGATATCTTTTGTAAATTTGGAATCTAATTTTCCATATACATCTTTCATTTTTTCTTCTAATGTTGTATCAATTTCTCCATCACTTATATTAAATGATAACATTCCTTCTGTCGAAGGTAATTTGCTAGCACTTTTATACACACATATAGTAACTTCTGCTCCTGGTAATTCAATGGTCCACTTATTTCCCCATTGGAAATTTGACGGAAGCGGAATCCCAATTGTATTTAATAATGCACTGGCTTTTTTCTTACGATATTCATCACTTATATCTGGAATCATTTGATTATCAACAGTCACTGTATCAAAACCTGAATACTGTCCCGAATATCCATTTTTATCCAATCCAAACGTTCCATCCAACGACGAGAACTGATATTCATGGAACTGGTCAAAAGCCCAGTTTTTCGGAATTTTATACCCCAAATTTCCACTAAAACCGGTGGACATATCACTTACAAAGCAACTTTCTGCTAATCCACTTTCACAAATTTTTGTACACACATTTCTTGCACCATAAATTCCGACTCGATAATATTTTCCATATCTATTTATGACTCGTTTGATTCCTTCAAAATATCTTTTCACCCTTTCTATATCTTTATCCATCACGTCATAGTCAATTGCAAAATATATAATTGCATTTTCAGGAATTCCAAGTTGCCGTGCTGCCATTACTGCCTTTTGTGCCTCTTCTTTACCAACCGTTGCTGTGTATCTATTTAAGCTTGGTGTTCCTTCCTGGAAAATTGCAAAAATTCTTAATCCTGCCTTGAATATATCTGCAATTTCTTCTGCTGTCATCGCTTTCGATCTTTTGCCGCCTACTGTTCCTGATAAGTATCTTCCAACATATCGGTATCCTGCATCATACAGTGACTTAGCTTTTGCATAATTTAATACGGTAGATGTATCACACGCTTTTGCCGCCCTTGAAGTTTCTCCTTTACTTGACAGTAAGGAAGCCCATGTAATCCTGTCTACTGTTCCTGATGTTACCCCTGAAAGACAATAAAATTTCTGAAATTCTTCAATCTGTTTTTTTAACGCACTTCCAAATGCTCCATCCATACCTGCATTTGTCTCCATCATACACATCAGACACATTTGTACAATTTTCACATAAGCAGTTTTTGCTGTACCCGAAGATAGCGTTGGCGCTTTTGATAAAGTATTCTTTCCGTAAATTCCATCTACTCCTGATGTAGAATGATTAGCCTCTTCATACTGCAATCCGGCAATAATTGCTTTCATCATATTTCGGTCCGGAATTCCATTACACGGAATTAGTGCCCAGTTGCTTAATTTAACGATATATGTATTATTTAAATACTGCTGTGCTTCTCGCACATAATCTTTTCCATTCTTTACAAGAACAAATGCATCCGTATTTAACAATGCACGGATAAATATAGGCTGGAGTTCTCCATTTCCAGCATCAAATCCTGCGTCCATTTTGAATTTCTGAGCCGCTATTTCTACTGCCGCACCATAATGTCCGGTAATTCCCCCACACTCGTATCCCTTACAGTAGAAACCGCACTGAATAATCTTAATCAGATTTGTATTTGTTACTGTAGCTCCAATTGTCGGGCATACTGCCAATGTTCCTGCTCCAATAACTCCATCAACATTTTTCACGCCAATTTCATACTGCAGGGCTTTGCACAAAGCTTTGCATGTACCTGCTCCAGTCATTCCGTCAACTGTCAGTTTCGTAAACCAGGATTGTGCCCCATATGTCTCATTCAACCATTCCTGAACCTCAGTTACTCTTGAATCTCCTTTTGCTTCACTCATTTTAAAACATCTCCTTTATTTCTTTTCTAGTGATCACTTATTTATAAAGAAGATATTTCATAATGATTTGTAAACTTATCACAATATTTATCCGTTCTCATTCAAAATATCAATTATATTCTTCAAAACAGTTGGCATTGGAATTCCCATAATTCCTGCATTTTCAATAATACTAATTAATTCATTTACAATAAATCCTATACAAATAGTATTTCCTATATAATCATTATTCATCAAGATATCAAGATGCACACCAACAAATACATATATAAGCATCATTCCTTTTTTACATATTCCTTTCCATCCCACATCACTTTTTAGAGTTCCTTTCTCACTCTTAGGTGATTTCTTAAAAAATACAGCAATTAAAATTCCTGATATATAATCAATAATCATAAACAATATTAATGTCCTCAATGGTATATCACATTTACCATGTACACAACTAATAAAACTTCCTAGTACACCTAATACATAACAAAAAAACTTTTCCACATTGCCACCTCTTTTCTATATTTCGTAATATAAAAAGAAAATTTAACAAAAAAAGCAACTAACCTACTACCGTTAATTGCTTTTTACTTATATTTTATTTTACATTCACCGTAATACTGCCTTGCACTACGCTAAATCTTAGCTTCATATTATCCTGATCTAATTTTTCCCAGTCACTTTCAGACATGCGTTGTCTGTACGCCACATATGGTATGACGATTGTTTTCGTTTCGCCTGGCGGTATCGACCAGACTAACTCTGAGTTGTCATTCATTTCCGGAAATAAATCCCAGCTCACTGCCGAAGACCATTTTCCAACTTCCAGATTCACCTGGTAAACGGTAAATGACTGCCTGTCTTTTGTAGAATTTTTTATATCTACCGTCAAAATCGGAATCTTTATATCTTTTCCTGATTCTCTCAGATTTTCCTTTACAGAGTCACTGCAAGAAACCTGCTCCAGAGTCTGCACAGTCAACTCTTTTACAATCATCTGTGTCGCTCCCAGATCTACTCCCTGTTTTGGCTCTTTCCATATGTGATTGACAAGCATAGCTCCCACTCCTGTTCCCAATAGAACTGCCAAAAGACCTATACATATTTTCTTTCTCATAGCAGCTTCCCCTACTCCGCCAGTCCTTCTGCCGCAGTTCCTTCAATCTGAATCTTCTTTTCTCCGGTATACTCTTCTGTCGGATTGCTTTCCGGCACATATTCTTTTACTTCTATCGGCAGGAATTTTGCGGAATATGTCGTCCATTTATTTTCGTCCGACCGCTCATCGTCTTCCCCTTCTCCGTACGGAGTATTCTGCTTCGAATCGGTTCCAATGTTAGTTCCGGCCGCGTATATTTTTCCGTCCTTTGTCAGGACAAATGTATCATCATAACAGGTCGTACCGTAATCATTCGGGTTCACATTTGCCAGATCTGTCCAAATTGCATTCTGCTCAATCTCATCACACCAGACCATTCGTACATTTTCCATGACCTTTTCCGGCTCCATCAGAAATGTTTTCTCACCGGTATATCCACACTGGCCATAGGTGTTATCGCCCCAGGTGTACAGGTCACCATTCATCGTTATCGCTGCTGAACGTCTGTTAGTGGTCGTGACGTAAATTGCCTGATCCAGCATCTTGTGTGGTTCAGTGTACATCAGCGTTCCTTCCCCGTAAATGCTGCTTGCTTCGCCGGACATAAACTCACCCCACCAGTACACTTCCCCGTTCTTTTTGAGCGCAATCGCACAGGTCGCACCAGCCCGCATATAATCCACATCACTCATCAGAAGCTTCGGCTGGTTCACCACATTTTGCTGTGGATTCATGGCATCGTTTTCGCCTGGTTCTTTTCCAAGAATTCCCTGCAGATTCGCACCTGCGCCGTACAGTTCTCCATTTTCCGTGAGATACATCATAAAATATCCGTTGGCTGATGCGTCTACATGAACAACATGCTCGGCTATTTTCTGAGGTTCCATGTACTCCTCATGATACCAGTTGCCCACATCTTCCGGGTGATTGATTCCAAGCTGGGCATAGTAGTTCATGCCCTGTCCCCACAGCACATGATTTTCGTCTACATAATAGCGATTGCCTGCATTCACTTTATTCGTAATATAATAATCAGAAATGTGAAAATCTTCCGGCTGGTTCAACAACGACATATCTGTTGTATAAAATTCCTTTTTTTTCTGATTTTTTGCATTCTTTTCGGCTTCTTCTTTTGCTTTTTCTTCCTTCGATTTTTTCTTCTTTTTGTTCAAATCGTCTGTCGCCTTTTCCAGATTCTCTGCCTTCGCAAATACATTTTCCCCAAGCTTTATCTCTCGGATATTCTCCCAGTCACTAAGTTCCAAGGCATAATAGCAGTGGAGCCCTTCTGATTTTTCTTTCCCTGTGGAAATCACTTTCGGGACGATAATATCCGCAGCTTCATACTCTGATACGTCTGCATTTGGATCAAACTGGATCTGTTTCTCTTTCCCATTTTTCCAGCATACTGTCATAAGACCTGCGGTCATTGCCTGCGAATTATAAAATTCTTCGTCAGTTCCCGCATCTAACAGAATTCCTTCCTCACTCACATACAGATCTTTTCCCCGGTACTCATATCTGCGCGCGTCCTTTTTGACTTTCGGTGAAGTCTTAATGTTGATAAGCTCCTTACCCGTTTTTGCGTCATTCATCACCAGATGCATTTTCCCTTGCCTGCCGGAAGCTTCATGGTTTACATAATAAAGCGTAAGATACTGCGTCCCGCCGGCATTTTTCTGCTCATAAATATTTCCATCATAGGCAGACGCATCATCGACAATCCCCAGTTTATAAGAATCTTCTACGATCTGAAAAGACTGGCTCTGCTTAAGCTCCTGCTGTGTCTGCAGCAGCTTGGCCTTCTTTCCGCCTTTTCGCCTGATCTGCAGATCCACTCGCCCTGTCTGCGTCTTCTCACAATACACATTCTTCTTCACGACAATATCATAATTCTTATAAGTGGCATGGGAATTCTCCCAGCGGATCCACAAAACTAGCAGACTGACTGCAATTACAGCCAGAAAAATAATAAGTTCTGCTCGAAACACATTTTTTCTTTTTGTCCGTTCCATAGGCACCTCTCTTTTCCCCTGGTCAACAGTTTCACCGGTTCATCCTGATAAATCCAAAATCCCCATTTATTATAACATTTTTTCTATATATATGGAATCCATTGGCATAACTGGTAACAATCCGGTATTATCTCGCACATTTTCCTGATTGTATGAAAAGACCGCTGGCAATTACTATCAGCAACTCCAGCGGTCTTTTCATGTCTTTTCTTTATTAGATTTTCTTCCATTTAAATACAAAATGCGGCATAAAGCGGAACTATCTTTTTATCATCTTCAAATGCAAAATTTTTCGTTGAAAGCTTTATCGCATAATCGGGTTTATACTTATCCATATAAACCTTCAGGCTCTTTGCCCTTGTGTTGTCCGCAGACTTCACTTCTATTGGAATCAGCTTACCTTCACGCTGAATAATAAAATCTATCTCTGCGCCCCGCTCAGTTTCCCAATAGTAGGTATTATATCCATTAATAGTAAGCTGTACGTTGACATAATTCTCAACCATACCACCTTTAAAGTCATTCAACTCTTCCACCATATAAAGGACATCATTTGCCACAATATCTTTCTTTGCACACAATAATCCCAAATCCGACACATAAATTTTAAACGCATCTATATCCCGGTAATTTTCCAATGGTTTCCTGATCTGTTCCACTTTGTAGACTTGTGAAACAATCCCCGACAGGCAAAGCCATTCAATTGCATTTTCAAATTCAGAAGCTCTTCCACCCTTTTTTATCAGTTTATATTGAAATCTGGTATTCTTTTTTGAAAGTTGAACTGTAATATTGTCATATGCAAGTCTTGTCTTTTTAATTTCATTTAAATTGTTGTACTTGCTCATATCATTAAGATAACTTGCAAGTATCGTATCCTGTGTATGACGAATCAGTATATAATCTCTGGTCTCTGCAAACTGCATGACACATTCCGGCATTCCTCCCACAACCAGATATTGTCGATAAAGCTGCATGGCTGCATCATGGAGCGCAGACGGCATCGGTTCATTTGTCTCAAAACATTTCTTAATCTGGTCTACAAGTGATTTCTCGCCCATTGCAATCATGAATTCTTCCAAGTCCATCGGATACAATGTCTTCATATCTACTTTCCCGACTGGAAATGAAAATCTTGCCCTGTTCACCGCAACACCGAGAAGGCTGCCTGCCACTATAATATGATAATCTGGTCTTTCTTCATAAAAATATTTTAATGAAGTTAATGCCCGTTCACAAAGCTGTATTTCATCAAACACGATCAAAGTTTTTTCTGTCACTATTGTCTGCCCTGCAATATGAGATAAAATCGGTATTAAATAATCTGGACTGATATTTTCTTCAAATGTTTCATTTAGCTTTGGGTTTGTTTCAAAGTTAAAATATGCTACGTTCTCATAATGTGTACGCCCAAATTCCAAAATCGCATATGTCTTTCCTACCTGCCTCGCGCCTTGTAAAATAAGTGGTTTTCTATGTTCTTCATTCTTCCACTCTTCCAAAAAGTCCATGATTTTCCTGTACATATACCGTCCTCCCTTCATACTCAAAACTTGTTCTAAATATAGTATATGAATTATTCGTGTAAAAATCAATGTATTTTCATCGTTTTTTCACACTAAACTGCACGAACTTTTCTTAATTTTTAACATTATTCTACACATAAGCACTTCATTGGTCTGACTTAATTGTCTTTATTAATCCTCCAGCTCTACCGGATCTACCCCCTGTTTTTTCAGCTTCAGATACACAATTTCCCGGAACAGTGCATATGCCACCGACACGATCGGTATAAATATCAGCATTCCGACCACGCCCATAAGGCTGCCTCCGATGCTGACCGCCGCCAGCACCCAGATGGACGGTAACCCTACAGAATTACCTACTACATGCGGATAAATCAGGTTCCCTTCTATCTGCTGGAGCACAAGAAACAACACGATGAACATAAGCGCATTCATGGGGTCGACCATGAAGATTAAAAATGCTCCCACCGCACAGCCTAAGAATGCTCCAAAGATCGGTATCAGTGCGGTAAATGCGATAAAGATTCCTACCAGCAGTGCATACGGCAGCCGGAAGATTGTCATGGCCACTACGAACATGCTTCCAAGAATCACAGCCTCCAGGCACTGTCCGGTCAGGAAGCTTGAAAATGTGCTGTAAGTCAGGGAAGAGACTTCCACCACAGCCTCCGCACGACCTCTTCGTACGAATGCAAACAGTACCTTTTTCGCCTGTATCCCAAGCTTTTTCTTCTGCAGCAAAATATAAATCGCAAATACAAAAGCTATGACAAATGTTGAAACTCCGCTGATAATGCTTTTTGCAGCGGTAAGTGTCGAATTCAGCATATTTCCTGCACCATTTTTCAGGAAATCAATCAGTGTCTCCACAATCTTGTCCCAGTCAAACTGTACACTGTTGATCAGTTCGACAACCTCCTTGTTTCCATGAAAGACCTCTTTCCCCCACGCCTGTGCATGTGGGATGAACTGGGTAATACTCTGCCCCAGATTTCCAAATGTATTTACAAGCTGAGGTACAACACCAAAGATCACTACCGTCAACACGCCAACTACGATACAAAGTACACTCAACAGACTCACCGGTCTTGCAAGCTTATCTGCCACTTTATTTTTTCTTACTTTTTCCGTAAACAAGTGCCGCTCGATAAAGTTCATCGGTACATTCAGTACAAATGCAATGGCTCCTCCAAGCAGAAATGGAAAGATCAGATGTCCCACATATCCCAGTACCTCCAACACCTCTTCATATTTCCACAGTACCACGATCAGCAGTGCTGTGAACAAAATCAGCTCCCGGATTTTCCGCATATTTTCCTTATTCAGTTCCATTTAATTCCTTCCTTTATCCAATATCCTGTCAAATCCTCTATTTCTTTCGCGTTCTGATCCATTTCAGCAGCTGAATAACCGGCAGATTCAAAAGAGCCAGTCCATATACAGTCATCAACTGTGCTACCGTCAGTGTCTGCACTTTGAACATTCCCTGAAGTGCCGGGATCATCAGTACTCCTGTAATCAAAAGACAGCCAAGTACAAATGCTCCGATCAGATAAATGTTATTCCAGAATCGTTTCGTAAAAATGATCGGTTTGTTTGCTTTACAGTTAAATCCGTGAACCAGACGGCTGCTGCAAAGTGTTCCAAATGCCATCGTACTTGCCAGCACCGCATTTCCATCGCGATATCCGATCATAAATGCTGTCATGGTCATGATTCCGATACACAGACCTTCCACTCCTATGCTTGTAAGAAATGGTTTTGTCAAAATGGACTCTCCCATGGCACGTGGTTTTTCTTTCATCACTTCCGGATTGTGCGGCTCCAGTCCAAGCGCAATCGCCGGCAGGCTGTCTGTCAGAAGGTTGATGAACAGCAGATGTACCGGTGCAAATGGAACCGGCAGACTTGCAAGTGATGCGTACAAAACTGCAAGAATCGCTGCAAAATTTCCAGAAAGCAAGAACTGAATCGCATTTTTAATATTCTGATAAATGTTTCGTCCATTTTCCACTGCCTTGACGATCGTTGCAAAGTTATCATCCGTCAGCACCATAGCTGCCGCATCTTTCGCCACTTCACTTCCCGTGATTCCCATGGCAACTCCGATATCTGCCTGCTTCAGTGCCGGGGCATCATTCACGCCATCTCCCGTCATTGCCACAATATTTCCACGCTCCTGCCATGCCCGCACGATACGGATCTTGTGTTCCGGTGAAACTCTTGCATACACAGAAATGTTCGGTACGAACTCCTGGAGTTCTTCGTCCGTCATGTCTTCGATGACCGCACCTTCACAGGCTTCCGACATATTTTCCAGAATTCCGATTCGTTTTGCAATGGCCGCTGCTGTTACCTTGTGATCGCCCGTAATCATGATTGGCTTGATTCCTGCCTTGATACATTCTGCAACTGCATCTTTAGACTCCACTCTTGGCGGATCCATCATGGAAATCAGTCCCAGGAATGTCAGGTCATTTTCATCATTTAATGTAAGCCCCTGCTCCTGTTCCATCGTCTTAAATGCAAATGCAAGAACTCGCAGTCCGTTTTCTGAAAAATGTTTATTCTGCACTTCAATTCTGACGCGGTCTTCTTCTGTAATCTTTCTTAGAGTATCTCCATCCTGAATGTGGCTCATACGCTCAAGAAGCACATCGACCGCACCTTTTACGACCATAACATACCGTCCGTCTATAAAATGCTCCGTGGACATGAGTTTTCTGTCACTGTCGAACGGCACCTCAGAAAGCCTTGGATACTCTTCACGCACTTGTGCATAATCTTCTCCCAAAAGGCTGCCAAGATTAATAAGAGCCGTCTCCGTCGGATCCCCAATCTCCTGACCATTTTGATTTGTAGAATCATTGCAAAGCATACTGAACATCAGTAACTCTCGCTGTGCCGGATCCTTCAGATCAATCTCTCCGGAACAGACACTCTCACCATTTACATAATAATTTTCCACAGTCATTTTATTCTGCGTCAAAGTTCCAGTTTTATCAGAGCAGATGATTGACACACTGCCAAGTCCTTCGACCGCTTGAAGCTTACGGATGATTGCATGCTCCTTCGCCATCTTCTGTGTACCAAAGGAAAGCACGATGGTCACGATAGAACTAAGCGCCTCCGGGATAGCTGCTACCGCCAGCGCTACCGCAAATAAAAATGCATTTACAATCGATTCTCCACGGATCACGCTGATGGCAAATAAAATCCCACAAAATACAAGGATTGTGATGGACAACTTCTTACCAAAATCATCCAGATTCTTCTGAAGCGGTGTCTGCTTCTCTGATGCATTTTTCAGAAGCCCGGCAATCTTACCGACCTCCGTACTCATTCCGACTTCCGTTACTTCATAAGATGCTCGCCCATAAGTCACGAAGCTTCCGGAAAATACTCGGTTCGTCTGATCTCCGAGTGCTGCGCCCTCCGGCACTTCATCTAAAGACTTCTCCACTGGAAGACTCTCACCTGTCAGTGCACTTTCGTCCACTTTAAGACTTGCAACTGTAAGTAACTTTCCATCTGCCGGGATTAAGTCTCCCGCCTCCACAATTACTTCATCACCGACGGTCACTTCTCTCGCCGGTACCTGCATTAACTGCCCGTCACGTACAACTTTCGCATCCGGTGCCGACAGCTGCTTCAAACTATTCAGCGACTGCTCCGCCTTCACCGTCTGCACCGTTCCAAGAATCGCATTCATCGTAATAACTACAAAGATTACAATCGCACTCTCCACATCTCCAAGAAATCCTGAGATCACCGCGGAGATGATCAGAATAATTACCAGAAAATCCTTGAACTGTTCTAAAAATATTTGAAAGACACTTTTTTTCTTTCCCTCTTCCAGTTCATTCGGTCCGTATTTCTTTAGATTTTCCTTCGCCTGCTCATTTGTCAACATAATTTGTACCTCCTTTTTCCTATTATGGCTCATCTGATGTACAAAAATAGAGACCTTTATTGCACACCAAAAATATGCAATAAAAGTCTCACCATTTCATTACGATACGGATGATCGCTCATCGTACTGACGACATCGCAAACGCCTGATTTTCTACTTTGCAAGACTGACAGGCGCCAGTTACTCCCTTTTACTAATGTTAATATAGTCGATTCTTTCGAATCTGTCAACGGGGTTTCACTTGATTTATTACATTATAACGTAATAAGTTTGCATTTTCATTGATTTGTTCTATTCTAAGTGTATTAAGATTATATTAGGATACTATATTCTATTATAAATAGAACATAGTATCCTAATATAATAATTCCTTATTAAAAAAGTGACTATTTAAAGCCACTTTTTTACTTTATCTTGATATTTTTCTCTTACTTGATATCAGTACTGCAAATAACAGCACCACGCCATATACTATTTTTTGCACACCCTGAGAGAAGTTCATTGCTGCAAGAAATCCCTCTAATATTACAATTACAAAACATCCCGCCATGGTACCAATATAACTTCCACTTCCTCCGATTAGTGAAACGCCTCCAATTGCAACCGCTGATACGGAAGCCATTTGATAAGTATCTCCCATTCCAAGGTATAGCTGGCTTAACTTACCAGCATATAACATTCCAGCCAAAGCAGCCATCATTCCACAAATGGCATACGCAGATAATTTTGTTAGTTTTACATTAATGCCTGAAAACATGGAACATGTTTCACTATTTCCTACTGCATATATTTTTCTTCCATATGGAGATTTTGATAATGTAAACCAGGCAGCCAACGAAACCAATAACCAGAACAAAAATAACGTTCCGATAAATCCAACTCCTCCAGATGCTAATGACTTAATTGCTTTTGGAATACTTCCTCCTGGTGTTCCTTCTGTTATACCTACAAGAAGTCCTTGAAAAATAATATTGGATGCCATTGTCATAATTACTGGTGCGATTCCAACATAAGCAATTCCTATGCCATTAAATGCTCCCATTAAAAGACCTACAATTAATACAATCGGAACCGCATAGATCAATTTTGTATTATCTCCGTTTGTCAATGCAGCACATAAATATCCACCAATACAGAATACCCACGGAATTGATAAATCCATTCCACCAATTAGAATAGGAAATGTCTGTCCAAGAGCTGTAAGTCCAAGTACTCCAATTGAAATGGATAAGACTTTTAAATTTGCCGGGCTTGAATATCCCACTTTTACAATTGATACAATGATTAGTAAAAGAAAGGCAATCACAAATGTTGCTATAATCGACGAATTCTTTTTAACAAATTGTTTGGCTGTCATTAACTAAGACCTCCTTTACGTTTTCTTCGCACTGTACCATAAGCACTTAATGCAACTGCCAAGATTAATATAATACCTTGTACTAAACTTGACCAATAAGAAGATACTTCCATAAATACCAACAGATCAGAAATATAACGAAGAACAAAAGCTCCGACAATTGTTCCGACAATTCCGCCAACCCCACCAGTAAGTGCCGTTCCACCAATTACTGCTGCTGAGATAGATGTCATAACAAAATCTCCTCCTGCGGTTGGTGAACCAGATGCTACAACTGCAGTTCTAACAAGTCCTGATAATGCTGCAAATCCTCCTGATATTGCATATGCAACAACTGTTGTCTTTAACACATTCACACCATTTAAATTTGCGGCTTTCTTATTACTTCCAACTGCATATATATTCATACAGATTTTTGTTTTTTTGAAATAAATCCAAATTAGTAACAACGCTATCAAAATTATAAGTGAAATTGGTATTGCCCCAAATCTAGTCAACATTGCTTTCATGTAAGTTATCGGTACATTTCCTCCGTCAACCTTTAATATCAAAAGAGCTGTTCCCATACACACCGACTGTGTAGCTAATGTTACAATGAATGGTTGCAATCCTGTTCTTTCTATTACAAATCCATTGAAACATCCAATCAAAATTCCAATCAGAATTCCAATTACGGACCATAATATCATACTTCCTACACTATCAGTCATCCTAGTTGCCATCAAACAATTAACAATACAGATAATTCCTCCAACAGACAAATCAAATCCACCTGTAATAAGCACAAATGTTTGTCCGATTGCAACTAAAATTAGCGAAAGTGAAGCATCACATTTGTTTGCCAAATAATTACTATTTAACGTATTCGAGTTTAATACTCCCATTACAACAATAATTATTAGAAGCATTACATATGGAATAAGCGCAATCCAATTATCGGAAAGGAATTGTTTTACCGACTTATTTTTCTTCATTTCCTTCTCCTCCTATCTGGTTCGCACCAATTGATGCACCAATAATCTGCTCTTTTGTAAGTGTTTCAAGTTTCAAGTTTGCTCTAATTTTTCCGTCATACATAACCAGCACCCTATCACACACATTTACAAGCTCTTCCACATCTGTCGAAAAGAAAATGACAGCATTTCCTTCCTTTGCAAACTCTCTCACAAGCGTAAACATTTCCTTTTTAGTTCCAACATCAACACCTCTTGTAATATCATGAAGCAAAAGTAATTCTGGTTCACACGATATAATTTTCGCCATAACCACCTTCTGCTGATTTCCACCAGACAAGTCTTGTACTGGTGTCTGAGGTGTTGGCGCTTTAACTGCCAATGCTTTCATATACTTAGATACAATACTATTCTCTTTTTTCTTGCTTATAATTGGACCTTTACTCATTTTATTGACAGATGTAATGGAAATATTAAAATCAATTCCTAGTTGAAGAAATAATCCTTGTATTGCTCTTTCCTCTGGAACCAATGCAATTTTTTTATTAATTGCATCTTTAGGATTTTTTATATGAATCTTTTTCCCTTGAAAATAAATTTCTCCTGTTACTGGGTAAATTCCATATAATGCTTGTAAAAGTTCCGCCTGTCCCTGTCCTGCAAGACCACCAATACCAACAACTTCTCCTTTTTTTACTTTTAAATTCACACCATTTAAAATATTTCTATATCTAACATCTTTTAATTCCAGTGCATCTTCATCCATAGAACAATCTGTAATCTGTGGAAAATAACTAGACATCTTACGACCCAACATCATAGATATTACTTCATCCATATCCAAATTATCATTTACTGGAAGATCTCCTGCATATGTACCATTTCGCAATATTGTGATATTATCACATCCATCTTTGATTTCTGCCATACGATGCGAAATAAAAATAACAATTTTTCCACTATCTGCTAATTTCCTTGCCAATTGAAGCAACCATTTTACACGATTTTCATGTAAAGCTGAGGTAGCTTCATCCAAGATAATTATTTCGGGATTTTTTGACAATATTTTTAGTATCTCAATAATTTGTTTCTGCGATAAAGATATTTCTCCTGCCTTTGCATTTGGATCAATTTCATCAACATCATATTTTTCCATTAACTCTAATGTCATCTTACGAAGCTTTTTGTAATCAAAACTTCCAAATTTTGTCTTGGGAATTCTTCCTATAAAAATATTTTCGGCCACTGTTAAATCTGGAATAAATGATAATTCCTGATATACACATCCAATTCCATATCTCATTGCGTCAGCTGGATTATGTATCTCTGCTTTTTCACCGAATACATGAATTTCTCCTGAATCAGGCCGGTAAGCACCTGCAAGCACTTTTAAAAGTGTACTCTTACCGGCTCCGTTTTCACCCAGCAATGCATGGACTTCTCCTCTATTACAGGAAAATGATACATCATTTAGCGCATAATTTCCATTGAATGATTTTGTGATATGCCTTAACTCTAAATCTGCCATGCTATCTGCTCCATTCTACTATTTACTAAAGTCTGATATTTCCTCAACCGTTAATGTTAGTGTCTTAAAATCATCTGGAAGCACTGGCCAATCTAATCCATCCACTTGATTTTCCCAACAATTTACACCTTCTTCAATAACTGTTATTGGTAATCCAACATCAATATTTTTATCTTTATCATTTACAAAAAGTCCAGATGTTACGAATGTGTCTTGTTCAACTTTCTCTCCATCTAAGATTTTAACTGCATTATCAAGAGCAATGACTCCAATTCCTGGACAGTTATTTCCAATAATAACATCCATATCATTATTTAATGCTGTCTCCATACCTAAATTTGTATCGAATGCTGCACATGGAATTAAATCCATTCCAGCTTGTTTTAAAGCAGTATAACAAGATTCTACATATGCCTGACAAAAAATTCCATCCAACTCCGGATTTGCTGCAAGTACACTGGCCAACTGCTCCTGACAAACTCCATCAGCGTATTCTGATGCATATTCTGCAACAATATTCATATTATTCTCTTTAAATACTTTCATTGCAGCTTCATAAATTGTATTTCCATTTGTTGATCCAGGCATTCCAGTGTCAACTGCAATTTTTGCACCTGTTCCACATTTTGTAACTAAATATTTTGCCCAAGCCTCAACCATTGTTTCAAAGTCTGTCTGAACTGTATAGATGCCTTCTCCATCTACAACTGAATCAAATGTAACAATGGTAATCCCCTGTGCAATTGCACGATTAATCGCTGGGAGTAATGCTGCTGATGATGATGCATCTATAAGAATTGCATCATATCTCTGTTCTACCAAGGCATCAATTGCAGATGCCTGAGCTTCTGCAGAATTTTCGCTGTTTACAACTTTTAAATCAACTTTATTTTTATATGGCTCTTTTGTTGCTGCAACTTCTAAACATTTAATCATCAACTGACGCCAATCATTTCCCATATAAGCATTAGAAACTGCAATCTTATATTTTCCCTTAGAATCTGAAGATTTACTTGAATCTGATGAACCACCATTTGAAGAACCACATCCTACCAAAAGTCCAATACACATAACCACACTAATTAAAACACTTACTATTTTTTTCATAATATCTCTCCATTTCTCTTATTTTTTGAATAAATTATACATTCTCCCTGAGCCATTATATAGGAATATAAATCTGGTGCAACATAATTCATTTCCATTTGAAAATCATGTGGACTGCCCTGATGTCTTGCAAATGTCCAAAAATGGCACGGAATTGTAATTTTAGCTTTTGTCTGAGCTGCCAACATTGCTGCATCTCGCTCATTCATATTGCCGTATTCACCATTAATTGGTAAAATTAGAATATCAATATCTTTCTTTGTCACATATGACATTCTATCACCTTGATAAGCAGTATCTCCTGTATAATAGATAGAAATCCCGTCAGTTTCGATTAAATAACCTATTGCTTTTGGTGCTGTATCTCCGTGATCTGCAAAAACTGCTTCTATCTGGAAGCCACAACATTCCTGCTTATCTCCTATCGTCATAGATGTTATCTTATGCATCGGAAGGTCTGCTTCTTTGCACAATTCATACGATTCTTCACAACAATACAACTGTGCATTCTGAGATAGCATATTAGGAAGGCTATCTAAATCGAGATGATCTGCATGGCAGTGCGATGCCAAAATGACATCTGCTTTCACCTCTTCTGCATCAATCAATGCTGGGGTCAATCTCTTATTTCCATCCAGTCTTTCCACCAAATTAGATAAATAAAGATCAATAGCCATAACTCTTCCCTGACTGTTTTTCACCATAAATCCCGCCTGTCCCATCCACATCAAAGTCACTTCTTCTTTTAATGGGATGGACTTATCTAGTTTCTTTCTGAAATCCATTTACTACCTCCCTTATTTTTTTATAACTTGTCTGACATGTTTGTGTCTCTATTATGACAATTTACCAATAAATAGTCAATACAATTCTATTCTTTTATTCATTTTCAGCATTTTACACTTGTTTTTCACTATAAATATGTGTAATATACTCAATTTTCTAATATAAAGTTGTCATATTTCAGTTTTTTTTGTATACTTATTAACACAACCTGTCATATTTTATTTTTCTTAAGGAAAGGATTCCATTTATGGATAATAAATTAAATGCGATGAATATTGTAATAGAATATCTTCGGAATGGATTGCAATCGAATGAATGGCCTGTTGATTCTAAGATCCCCTCTGAGCATGAATTATGCCAAAAACTAAATGTCAGTCGTTCTAACGTACGAAACGCTTTATCTCAATTAAATACTCTAGGAGTTTTGAAAACTGTCCATGGCAAAGGTACTTTCGTTCGTTCTACTAATTTGTCTGTATTAGGTCTTGGACAGACTTCTCACGAACTACTTGAAAAAGCTCTACCGTTCTTTGAATTTCGCAGAATGTTGGAACCAGAAATTTGTTACTATGCTGCAAATAAAGCCTCTGAAAATGATTTAGATATCCTAAATTTTACTTTACAAATGATGATTCAATATAATGATCAACCATTAAAACGAGTCTCCTATGACACTCAGTTTCACTTACAACTTGCAAAATTGACCCAAAACCCATATGCATTCAATACTCTTTCTAATATACTTTTAGAAAACCATCTTTTGCTTCAAAGCGTAAGCGAAAGTGTAGGATCTTATAACGGTATTTATTATCATTCTCTGATTATAAAAGATTTAAAAGATCGAAATGCAAAAAAAGCCCGTAGTTCAATGTATGAACATTTAGATAAAACCATTTGTGAATTATCAAATAAATTATAAAAGAAAACAGAGATCGATACTTCACTATACAATCTCTGTTTTCTTTTATTTTTTTATCTAAGTTTCTTTTTGTTGTTCAACAACACGGTCTATACCATTCTGCAAATGCTGGTACATATAGTGTCTGGCCAGTCTAGCATCGCCAGCCTCAATAGCTTCAATAATTTTCTCGTGATAAATAATACCGTCCCGGAATCCAAATGTTTTTCTTGTCAATTGCTGACTTTTTTTGTTTTCTTCAAAAACACGATACATACACTTTTCAAGAAGCGGATTCTGAGATGCCTTGCAAATTTTATGATGAAATTTAATGTCTGCAATAACAAATTTTTCAATATCATCTTTACTTTCAATCATTGTTTTTAAGCACTTTTTCAAATCAACAATCAAATCATCCGACTGATAAAGCGTAGCCATATAACAGGCTTCACTTTCAACAATCCTGCGAAACTCAAGCACTTTCAGAACATCTCGACAATCCTCTGCCGTGATTCTGCTGTTTCCCCCCAAATTATCTTCAATCTGATCATCTAACAGATATGTCCCTTTTCCATGAACACTTTCCAGTACTCCTATTCCAATTAGTTGATTCATTGCTGACCGCACACTCGCCCGACTCACTCCTAGCATTTGCGTTAATTGATTTTCAGAAGGAATCTTCTCTCCAACTTTCCATTCTCCAGATTCAATTTTTTGTTTAAAATAATTAACTATTTGTTCTGTAATATTTTGATGTGTTATATTCATTTATCATCACCTTCCATTGAACTTTCAAACAACCTATTACATATAGTATAGCTTGCCTTTTCTTTTGGTTCAACAGCAAGTAAAATATTTATTTAACCAAATATGCTCCATCTACTGGTATTACAGCACCATTTAAATAATCAGATGCACTAGAAGCTAGGAATAATACTGGTCCCTTTAAATCATCTGGAGTTCCCCAACGACCTGCCGGAATACGCGCTGTGGTCTCATCTTTTCTTGCCTGTGTCATATTTGCACACATTTCTGTATCCATATATCCTGGTGCAATTGCATTAATATTGATATTTCTTCCTGCACAGTCTACTGCAAGACTCTTTGTCAATTGTGTAACAGCTCCCTTGCTGGCTGTATATGCAGGCACTGTTGTTCCACCGAACCAAGATACCATCGAAGCAATATTAATAATTTTTCCACCTTCCGGCTGCTTCAACATAACCGTCAATGCTTTCTGTATCATAATAAAGACATGATCCAGGTTAATCTTCAAAACAAGATCCCATTCTTCAATTGGAAATTCTTCTGGGAGATGACGACGTTGAATACCTGCTGCTGGAATTAATACATCCAGATGACCATTTAAGTTTTCCATAGCTTTATTAAACATTCTATCAATTTCTGCTCGGTTTGATAAATCACCGCATACTCCGTAAACTTCATACCCCATCGCACGATACTCATCAACAACTGCCTGAAGTTTTTCTTTCTGAACATCCATTAATACAACTTTTGCTCCATTTTCAAGAAGACCTTCTGCCATACCTTTTGATAGTCCTTGTGCTCCACCTGTTACAATACAACATTTTCCTGCCACATTAAACTGCTCTTTATAATCAAATTTCATAGTTTTTGTCATTCCTTTCGCTTCGCTCAAGGCACAAACAAGTTATGAAAAATGTTGTGCCCCTCCTCTCTTTGATTTATAATT